>Ga0247609_10000016_pt1 | contig 263336 bp, 372 predicted proteins | sample 172DNAGHGlowgp2_FD_193487 | JGI IMG/M metagenome (GOLD analysis project Ga0247609, IMG submission 193487) | Sheep rumen microbial communities from Palmerston North, Manawatu-Wanganui, New Zealand - 1728 DNA GHGlow gp2 | ecosystem: Host-associated > Mammals > Digestive system > Stomach > Rumen...
ATATCCCTTTGTACCGTATGCGCCGCCCAGCGTACCTCCTTTACCTCCAGCTGTTTGAGTTCCTCCTGAACCACCATGAGCTTCACCCTTACCGCTACCATTACCTCCAGTTAAACCACCACCATCACCACCTGCACATTGGTTTGAACTAGATCCGCCACCGCCAGCAACTACAAGTCTTGAGTTAAGTGATGTTGTATCTGTTATTCCCGCATTATTCGTACGAATATCAGCAGCATTATAAGCTGCTGCAGATGAGGTAGGAATTTCACCAATCATAAAATATAATGTACTCCCAGGTGTTACTTGAAGATCACATTCTACACGTCCTCCTTTGCCAGGAGCTTTACCTGTATTATATCCAGCACTTGCTACACAATCTACATGTATACTAGTTACACCAGCTGGAACAGTAAATGTTTGAAGACTTGAATTGGACGAAAAAGTTTTAGTTTGTTGTGTTGCAAAATTATAAATTAGACTGGAACCTTTATAGATAGTTTAACTTTCTTATAGTAGCAAAAATAAAGTTCTATATAGATATAATCTTAAACACATTTTTTAAAGAGAATAAATTCATGTCTTATACAACAGATCAAATCATTATACCATCATTAATAAATAATTCTTTATATGTAACATTATATCCAGGTACTTATTACTTATTTATAAAAGGATCAGGAAAAGCAGAAAAAACATTATACAGAAATAATGGTACTGGTAAAGCATGGAAAGCAACAGCTATAAAAGGTAAAGGTTGGTCTGGTACATTTAAAATAACAAAAGAAACTACAGGACATTTTTATTCAGGTGATGTTAATGATATAAGTTATTTTGATATATTAGTTAAACCAACAGTAAGCACTGATTTTTCTCAATTAGAAAATGTATTATCACAAATAACAAATGAAAAATTAAAACAAATAGCAGAAGATCAAGGTGAATATTCAACAGTAGAATCACCATCCTTAGAATATATATCAGAACAATTAAGTATGACACAAGAACAAACACAATCTCTATTATCTGATTATACATATGCACAAGGAAAATATACTCGTCTAATATTAGCAGGAAGAGATATGTATAACTACTTTACAAATAATAAACAACCTGTTAATATAAGCAAAGATTGGGCTAATAATTTACTTTACACAAACTATACTGGAACTAATACTATGTCAGATTTACCTTCAGATATACCAGAAGATACAGGCTTTATATATTTAAAATATAAAGGATAGTAACTCGTGAAAAAATGGACAGAAGAAATAGAACAATTATTAAAAAATTGCTTAAATGAAGGATTTTCAATAAATATATTTGAATCATGTAAATATTACAAAAACGGTATAAATAACTTATTAGAATCACTAACAGATGAAGACTTTGATAAACTTTTAACAGAAGTAAACTTAGATCTAGATGAATATATTTTACATAAAGCTAAAGATTATTATAATGCAATAACTAAATTTACACCTACTCTACTAAATACAAAACCAAAACAGTATATATTAGATAGCAAGTTAAATTTAAAACTATTATATGAAGTGAATGAAATTAATAAAATAGGTAAAAAGAATTTAGCAAAATATGATCCTCTTTCAAATTCTATTACTTTATTTATTCTAAACGATAAAGGTCTTGTTGATTATATGTCATTAGCTTTACTTTCTGATAAAATGTTCTATGATGCTATTGTACATGAATTTACACATAATGTAGATTTTGAAAATATACTAACAAATCATATAGATGCACTTTTTGGTAATAATTTAAGAAACAATAAAGAACCAGAAAATGGTGTTATGGAAGTAAATGCTTTTTCTACTCAATTAATAAGTGCTTTAGATAAATATGTATATATCAACTTTAATAAAAAAATTGCTTCAATTGGTAAAAATGCAACAATAGAACAACTACATTCAATAATAAAACAAACACTACAAGAATTTGTGAATAATGAATACAATAGTAATAATGTTATTATCGCACTTTCTATTTTCAAAAAACTATCAAGAAAAAATAAAAGAAAAGTAATTAAACATGTATATATGTATTTTACAGAACAGTTTTTAAAATCATATCCATTCTTTAAACCAGACCTATAAAAAAAAGAAAGGATAAACTTATGATTTTATTTAATCTAATCGAATCTTGTTTATTTATAGAAAATTACAAGATAGCAGAACAAAAGTATCTTGATAAAATATTAATAGAAGATATTAACAAAATACTACATGAAGCAGATATATTACAAGACAAAATCTATATAGATATAGCTAAAGATATTGTAGAAGATATTAAAACACAATATATGAACTATATTAATAACAAACCATCTAGATTAGTGAAAGAAGATACATTTACATATACATTAACTCCAAAAAATAATAAATATCCAACAATAAGATTAAACTATCATGTACTAATGCTAGGATCTGAAATGATAACTTATATACCATCTCAAGATACTATAGAACTTAATATAATGGATTTAGATCAAAACACAAACCTAATCTTCAGTGATATAGCATTACAATTCTTCAAAACAAATAAAATACAAGAAGCAATAGTACATGAATTAACACATAGAGAAGATCTATATAAAAGATCTACAAATAATACTAACTACGTTAAAACAAAAACACCACAAACAAATAACAACTTCATAAATTACACTAATGATCCTTTAGAAGTTTCAGCTTTTACAAAACAACTTATCACAAATATAGAAAATTATCTAAAAGATGCATACAATATACGTCTATACTCACAAGGACCAAAAATAAATCCTCAAGAAATATTTAACACAATAAACGAATATATAAATACACTACTAAATAATAAATCTCTAGGTAATTCTAATATATCAGTCTTTTTAAATGCTCTATCACCTAAAAACAAAAAGAAAGTCTATAAAGAACTATTCAAATATTTTAGCCAAATCTTTATTAATCAATATCCAATCATAAATGCATAAAAAAGAAATGAGACTACAGTAATTAAACCATAATCTCATCTCTCTTATCTCACTCTAAAACGCGAGCTTCCCAAGACTTATTAATTGAAGAATCTCTTACTAAATCTCTTTTCTTCTTTCGTTTCAGCAATGAAGTTATCTGCGTCCACAGATTCCTTCATACATCCGCAATAAACTCCGTATTTGGAATCGAACGGACGAACACACTCATGAACTGCCGGCATTTTGAAAGACTCAACAATCATACGAATCTTATCTTCAGCCAAACCAGCCTCTTCAAGAGTTTTAGTCATTTCTAAGTAATCTGCACCTGTTTTTTTAGACTCTTCATATTTACCAAGACATGCTTCAACAACATCATCCATATCATCGAATTCCATATCTGTCATAACAGGTTCAGCTTCTGTAGAAAATGCATCCATAGATTCAGCATCTTCAAACTCATTCTCTACAAATAATGTACCACGGTTAGTAGCTTTATCGAATTTACCAATGAATTTAGCAGATTCATTCAAAGCTAACTCAGTCTCACCAGGTTGTAATGAACCCTTACGAGCAGAAACAGCTTCACAGAATGCTTTATAATCTTCAAAAGATTCCATAACAACTTTCTGACATTTAATACGAGACATAGTTAAAGGCTCAGCTTCATCAGCAATCAAAACAGACTCACAAGCTACAGTCTTAGCAGGATTAATTCTGTTTTCAGCAATTTTACCAAGCTTACTGTCTACTGATTCTTCAGCAGGTTCAACTTCAGCAACTTCAACATCATCATTACCTTCTTCATTAGAAGATAAGTCTTCAATAGTATCTTCGATATTTCCAGAATCCAAAACCGAATCTAAAGCCGGTTTCTGAATGAAATTTACATCTGCCAACTCATCTGCAGATGCAACTACGTCAGAAACTCTCTTAGCGATTTCAGGATCAGAGATAACGACGACAGCTGCTGATCCAGTGTTTACACCAAGGTCACCATCTGGAGTCGCACCCATCTCAATCTCATCACCAACTTCTAATTCTGTGTCGCCATCCTCTGCTTCTAAAATCATTTTACGAGTTACAATATATTTATTTTTGCTTTCTAATAAACGTTGAAAAGCGTTTCTAGCAGCTAATCTTTTCAAATATTTCATTTATAATCACCTTTAAATAGAAAATAAAAAAATTTTTAACAAATATAAACTAGATAAATTTTAATAAGGTAAACTAGAAAATATTTACTTTATAGAACTATTTATTTTTAGGAAGACTATCATACCATAACATAAATTCTTCCATTGTAAAGAATTCAATCCAATTTAAGTTATTTTTCTAGTTCTAATAATTATCCTTTTAAAGTTTTCTAAGGGGATAATTATGCAAATTGGAGATTTATAGAATATTCTGTAAGTCTCCTTTTTTTAGTTCTAATATATTGCATAATTATTAAAAACAAATATAGGAAACTTTAATATGATTATAAAAATTACACAAGAAGAATTTGACGAATTATATCTCAAACAGCACTTATCAACTCGTGAAATTGCTAAAATTTACAAAGTAAGTATTGCAACATTTTTAAGACATCTTAAGCGTAATAATGTAGAATATATTATAAAGTCAGGTAATACTTCAAATTATAAACGTTGTTGTAAAGAATGTGGAAAAGAATTTATATCACATAGTCCTAGTAGTATGTTTTGTTCTGATATATGTAGTAAGCATTATTGTAAAAAACATGGTCCAATTCGCAAATTAAAACCTAGAAGAACAAACAATTGTAATCCTTGGAATAAAGGTAAAAAATGCCCTGAATTAGCAGGTAAGAATAATCCATTTTATGGTAAAACACATTCTAAAGAAACTTGTGAATTAATATCTAAAAAAGTAAAAGAAAGTCGTAAAAATAGAGATTATACTATAAAGAGCAAAGAAGAAGTTTATATAGGTATAATGTTATATACTAAATTTCCAAATGTACAAACACAATATATGTCAAAAGAATATCCAAATTTTTGTGATTTTTATATTCCAACATACGATTTATATATTGAATATAAAGGATTTTGGACGCATGGTATTCAAGGAGCCAAAATATTTGGTAATTTTGATTCAAACAATCCAGAACATTTACAATTATTAGCAAAATGGCAAGAAAAAGCAGTAAATGATAACTTTTATAAAAATGCTATAGATACTTGGACGGTTAAAGATCCGGAAAAGATCAAAAATGTTAAAAGTAATAACTTAAATTATATAGAATGGTATACTATAAAAGAATTTAAAGTATGGTTTAATGATCAAGACGGTTTAAAACTATTACCATATTATAATTAATACATATGCCCTGATATTTATGCATCATCTTTATGTAGTAGTTTAATAAGTCAACCTTATACAAAATTCCAATAATTTCAGAGTTCTAACAAATAGTAAGTTTAAAATTAATTAAACTACTTTGTTAACAAAGATGAAAATGAATAAAAACTAAAATTAGATAGGATTAATCAAGATGATGCATAAATTCCCGGGCGTCTATAGCCAAATTAATGATCAGTCTCAGATTCTGACAGATTACTACACGACTTCATTAGGATGTGTAGGTGAAAGTCAGTATGGTGTGATCGATCAGCCGGTATTATATACAAGTGCAGCTGAATGGATCAATTTATTTGGTGCTGCTGATAGTAAGTATGGAATGGCTCCGTTCTTTTGTACTTCTATTTCTACTGCTATTCCGAATAGTTATTTTGTACGTGTAGTTAATAAAGGTAATCCTGAAGATGAAGATCGTTCTAATAATGCTAAGTGGGGTTCATCTGCTTGTATGGTTAGAGGATATACAGGAGAAGCTTTAGAGAGTGCTGGATATTACTACGAAGAGATCAAATCTTTTGAAGAAGCAAGAGATAATGGTATTGATAGTGGTTTATTCTCACCTACAGATTTAAATACTGCTTTCGTTATCGCAGCTATTTCACCAGATAATCGTAAGTTATACTATACTGTTACTGATACTACTAATACTTCTTTAAATAGAGGATATGCAATTAGTAATATTACTGTAGTACCTTCTAATGAATCTGGAAGCGGTGAAGAAAGTACTTTAGTTAAATTAGTAACTTCTAAAGATATTATGGAAGATATCTATGATGGATGTTCTATTGTTGTTAAACGTATGTCTAATAGTGATATGAATGGTACATTTAAATTAACTAACTACGTAGAAAATGAAGATAATGTAGAATTAACATATATTATCAATAAAGAAATTAATAACGTAGTAGCTAACCATAATGAAAATGTAGCTATCTATCCTTCAGTAGAAAATACAACATTTGCTTTAAGTATCTTTGAAAAAACAGGTAAAGTATACCAAGCGGTAGAAACATATAACGAATGTACCTTATTCAATCATAAAGATGGTTATGGTAACTCTACTTACTTAGAAGACGTTATCAATGGTACATCTAACTATATCCAAGTATTCGTTAATGAAAACTTCGCTAAAAACGATATCTTAGAACAACCTGAAGTATCAGAAAACTATATCCCATTAGAGGGAGGTTCTGCTGGTAAATTTACTAACCAAGAAGAAAAATTTGTAGCTATCGCAAACGCTTTCGAAGCCTACAGAGATAGAACTCAAGTTACAGTATCTCTCTTGTCTGACTGCGGTTACGTAACAAAATCAGATACAAGAGTACAACAAAAAATGCTCGAAATTGCTGAGGCTAGACGTGACTGCTTCTGCGTATTCTCTACTCCTACAACAGAAAATACAGTAGACAATATCATCGACTGGAGAAATAACATCCAAGCAATGGATACATACAGAGGTGCTCTCTACGGCTCTACAGTCAAAGCATACGACGCAATCAACGGCAAATCAAACTTCATGGTACCTTCATCACTCTATGCCCTAAAAATTATGGGAGAGAATAACCAGTTTGTAGCCGCCGCTGGACTAAATCGCGGTGTGCTAGCTAGTTCAGTGGTGACTCCAATGGGCTTGAGTTTATATGTTAATGAGGTACAAGGTGGTAGATTGTATACTGATAACCAAGTTAATATGACGATTAAGTCTCCTACTGGTGGTTATGTAATTTGGGGTCAACGTACATTACAGAAGCAAGCTAGTGCATTAGACAGAATTAATGTTGCTCGTACTATCATCTATATTGAGACAGTTATGAGAGATGCATTACGCTGGTTCTTATTTGAAGTTAATGACTCTTATACAAGAACACAGATTGCATTACAGTTGTCTTCGTTCTTAGATACAGTAGTTGCTGCTAATGGTATTCAAAGTTACAATGTTAAATGTGACAATGAAAACAATCCGCAGGCTGTAATTGCGAAAAATCAACTGAATGTTGACGTAACAGTAGTTCCATCGTATGTTATTGAAGCGATTGAGCTTTCAATGAACATATCGAATGGTATCGCAACTGTTACAGTTAACGGTCGATAATTGATTTTTAACATAATTTTTCAGAAAGTCCTCAATTAATTTTGGGGATTTTCTTTTTTATACAGTTCTATATAATGTAGTAATAGCGATATATTTCGTTATCGTTTTATTTCTAATACTAATAAATTAAAGTAACGATTTCTTTTCAAATGAGTTTTTGTAAGTAATAGCGATATATAGCAGAAATACTCATAAATAATAACAATATATAGTATTTAGAAATATAGTATAAATTATTCCAAATAACGTTAGTTTTAAGGAATAATTATAGCTATGTCATTATATAAAGGAAATACAGAAATAGGAGCAATATATCATGGAAGTACTGAAATAAGTAAAATATATAAAGGCAGTACTCTAATATATGAAAAAGTAAGTAAACCTTTATACTATTGTTATAAATATAATCAAGTTTATTATAACAATACATATGTTTTAACAATATATAAATCACCTGATAATAATACACTTTATATGAACAGTAATGCAACAACTACTAAAGATGTAAAAAGCAATGTAATAACATATCGAACATACACAACAAATTCTAATTCATTAACTCAATTAACTGCTAAAACAAAGTTTTTTACAGTAAAGAATTATAGAGGTAGTATTGTAATGAGTTTGATTTTTCATAAGTCTAAAACAATTACTGATTCTAATTGTGTACTTTCATTTTATGACGAAAATGATGAGCTTGTTGATATTACTCTTAATAGAGATAGTAACAATGATTTATATTCATAAATAAAAATATTTTGTCATTTATTATTTGTTTATACAGTTCTATATAGAGTATAATTTTTTAATGATAACGTTATTTTTTAAAAATTGTAGAGGTAATAAATGTCAGATAATACTGAAGATACTTGGGTATTTAATTATGGAGATAAGATTGAGTATTTAGATTGTACTCGTGATCTTCATTTTGAAGCTGCAAGACGCTGGGCAATGGATCACGGTGTTAGTTTCGAAGAAGATGAAAGCTTACGTACTCATAAAATAGTACAAGAAGAATATACTGAAATGGAAACTAAAACTAAAAAAGTAATTGTACCAGCCGTTACTCATGAAGAAGAAGTTGAAGAAACAGATGAAGAAGGTAATGTTGTTAAAAAGACCATTACAGTAGTTGATTCTGAAGAACATGAAGAAGAACAGATGAGTGAAGAAGAAGTTACTAAAACTCGTGATGTTGATCAATTATGGCGTTATTGGTTTATTGGTACATTACCAGAACCTGCAAATGAAGATGAAGAAGAATCAGGTAATTAGCTTTTAATATTTTTTCAATTACTCCTAGGAAAGACTTAACTTTAGATAGTTAGGTCTTTTTTATTATATTATTTAGGTCTACTTTGTGTCGTTTATATGAATCTATAATATACCTAAACTAGAGCGTAGGAAATAGACACAAATGCCAACATCACTCTCAAATATCACTGTTAAAGATTCTGCACATTCTCTTGTAATCAAATCAAACGATATTACTATTGATGGTACTAGTATACTTGGACAAAATAATTTTGTCACTCTTGATACAGCACAAACGATTTTGGGTAAAAAAACATTTAGTACTGAAATTATTCAAAATAAATCAACAAGTGGATATACAGGTTTTTATTCACAAAATACGGCTATTACAAGAGGAACCACTCCTTCTTCAAATTCTGGTATTACTATAGGATTACAAGATTCAACGGGATTAAATTCATCTGGAAGATTAGCTGCATTTCAATTACAGTATAATACAGATGGTAATATACAAGCGTCTATGATAGCTGGTGAACCAGTCTCAGGTAGTAGTGATAATGCGAGAATTAGTTTATTTAATACTGCTACGGGTACAGCTTATACATCAGCTCCAACACCTATGGAAGATACAACCACATCAAAACAAATTGATACTGTAGGTGCAAGAAATACTAAATTATATAAAGGAATTACTAACTGTATTACATATATCCCGCAAGACATTAAGTTAGAGATAAACTCAAATGGGAAAGCTGTATTAAAGGCAGGGAGTAAGGTTTATGTACCGAATGGGTTTACAGGAACAACACCAAAATTTGATGTTAATACTATTGCTAGTGATATTACTTATAATTTTCAATCATCACAGAATGGAAAATATTTACTAGCAAACCATAACAACGGACAAAATGCTGGCTGGTCTAAAGCTAACCTAGCGGAAAGTGGAACGAGTACAGAATCAAATACTTCATTTTATTATAGAACAGATGATAATAAAGTATATTATCTAAATGATTCTTCAGGCGGTATTTACACACTTCCTTTGGCTATTGTAAATTTAACAAATGGTGTTGCAACTATAGATCAAGTCTTTAACGGCTTTGGTTATATTGGTTCAACAGCATTTGCACTTCCTGGAGTTAAAGGACTTATACCTAATGGCAGAAATGAAGATGGAAGTTTGAAGAATATTGAGTTTATAACAAGTACAGTATATACGAGAAATTTAACACAAACTGGTACATACTATATGGGATTAACAGTATCAGGAATTGCAGTGTCAAATTTAACAAATAGCTCATATAATGAAAATGAAAACATAAATTATTCAGGGACAGTTAAATGGTTTGCTTCTCCATATTGTATTTGTCTTTTATCATCAGGTGTCATTACATCTCTCACTCCTAAAACCCCATTCCACGCAGTTGATTATAATGACTTTTCAGACTTGAAAGATATTGTAGATAACACTGTGAAGCTGACAGGTAACCAGACCATTAATGGGGCTAAAACATTTACTGCTTCACCCGTTATAAGTAATAACATTACTGATACTTCATTATTTTTTAAAGATACAGGTATTGCTTCAAATTCAACAGTACCTACAGCTGACAGATTACGTTCTTTTAGAGTTATGGCGAATGACAATACGATATTAGGAGACGTAAGATTCGTTAGACAGTCATCAGGAAATGTAACATCACAACTAACTTGTAGAAAAGTTATAGATGGAACTCAATATAATTCTGCAGTAACAGCAAATGTTTCATCAACAGGTATTATATACGGAACTTGTCCAACGCCTCCGGCTGTTTCTAATACAACTGATGCTTATATAGCAACAACAGCATGGTGTAATGACCCAATAAAAAGTACTAATGTAGTTCATAGAAATGGTAATGAAACCATTGGTGGTACAAAGACATTTAATACTACTTATACATCATTCAAAGGAACAGCCATTGATATTACAAATGCAAAAACTACACAAAATGATGTAGGGATAAACTGGCTAGATAAAAATGGAACAGTTTTAGGACAAAATCATATTAGAACAGACACTACAGGCTCTGTTGCAAATAGTATGTATATCAAAGCTCATAATAGCAATAGTTGGGTGAGTATCACTGTCGGTTTTGATACTAATGATAATGTCTATACACATGCTCCGACGCCAGCTGTTTCTAGTAATAATACTAATATAGCAACTACGGCTTATGTAAACAATAAGTTTCAAGTTGTATCTGCACTACCAGCTTCTCCTGATAGTAATGTTTTCTACTTTATACCAGCTTAGGCAGGAATGTAATAAAATACGTTAGAGTCCGGGCTAGCAGGTAAAGCTGAAACTACCTGATGTTTATTATTAACATATGCAGTTGTCGCAGCAGTAGCCTCATTTGAAGAAGTAGCAGGTGTAGGTAAGTTCACTTTACTATTAAATATTGCGACGCTATTACCATCTGACAGAACTTGTAAAACTAATTGAGAATAAGCTGAACTCGTTTTGCCGTTTGCTCTAATCGCAAAGATTCTATTTTCACTTGTATCTACATTTAAATTAATATATCCTAATTGAGTAGAAGAAGCATCATACCACTCTATAAATCTTTGTGTACTTGTAGAAGTTGGTGTTCCATTAGTATAGGCTTTATTAAATAGTCTTATTTGTGCATATGAATTTGATGTGTTACCATTACCAAGTATTATTTGATTGTGTGCTGTGACCCAATTACTCATATTAAATTGTGAAAGATCACTGTGTAGTTTTTGTAATTCTAAACCTTTAGCACCATTTGATAAATAATGTATCCCTAAATAAGCAAGACGAGTGTTATTATTTCCTCTAAAATCATAACCTACATATTGATTTGATGAAGGAGTAGAACCTGGAGTAATACTATTATTTTGAGCAATAAAATTAACTGGTCCAGTAATAGCCGCTACATAATTACTTATATCAAAATGTGCTGAAGAGGCTATTTGTGGAGAATTTTGATTTTTATGAGCTATTAAATCTAAATAAGTATAATATTGTGTACTGTTAGAAGGATCACCGTTTTGAACACATAAATGACAACCTACTGCATCATTAGTATATTGTCTCATTTGCATAAAAAATGTTCTACTACCGTTTTTATCAGCTTGTATATAATAATTATTTCCCCATGTATCTGCTGTTAAGGTTTTTGTTTTATCTATAGTAGTATTAATCTGCTGTATACTTAAATTACTAAGACGTGATTGTACCCAAGCAGTAGTAGCAATTCGTGAGGTACTGTCTGATACTGAAGAAGGAGTTGGAGCTTCTGCATAAGATGTTCCGTCTGATTTTATACCTACTCGAATAGCAGCATAACCATTTCCATTTTGTTGTCTTGCGTATAAACTTTTTCTATAAGTACCATCTGTTAAATGTTCGCATTCTAATCCACCTAACCAAATATTATTTTTATCTGTAAATCCAATGGAACTAATAGTTTGTTCAGATGGAGCAGTAGTCCAATCATCATTCATACCTTTCTTATAAAATACTTCTCTGAACCATTTATGAGCTTTTATATCTTGATCAGTATCTAGTGTGACAAAATTATTTGTAGCAAGAATAGATGAACCATTTATAGTAATATCATTAGCTTTAACTATAAGTGTGTTAGTACCATCTTTTACTGTAATATTACTTAAACTTGTTGTCATTTTTCGTCTATTCCTTGTACTCTAATTCAGATATATTATAGATTCGTATAGAGTGTTAAAAATAGACTTAATTTAACTTAAAGTATTGTTTTTAATGAATAATGAAGCCTGGAGATAGAACTACTATTTTACCTTTTTTATTTTTAGCATATAAAGCGGATTTTGGTTTACCATGATCTATCCAATATTTAACAAGTAAAATATGAAAATGATTAAAAGGATTATGAGATTTTTCAAAATGAGGACAACTGCAAGTTTTAAGATCTGCAGATACAAAAAAAGAAGAGACTAAAACTGAATTTATTTTTTCATGTACAAAGTATCCATTTATTTCTTCATCTACGATACTTTCTTCAATAAGATACATATTAATTCCTTTTTCCTTTTTATAACAATAATACATTATATTAGAACATTAATTTTCATAAAAAATTATAAAGAAAAAGAGTGTATTAACGAAAACACACTCTCTAACAAACATATTAATTAAAAATTACATAAGACCTATACATAAACCGAATGTAAAGCCATGTAAAATTTCAGCTAAATTTTTAGGCTCATTTATAGTTAATTTTACAAACATAGAATTAGTATATAATGATGGAAATTTAGCAAAAAGTTTATGACAACTTAAATAAATAGGATACATACATAAAATAAGAATTAACCATAACCAAGAATGGTATAAAATCATAGCAGGTAATAAACCAACTAATGCACGCATACTACTATAAATCCAGTCATATACACCATAGTATTTATGAATATGATAAGGTAAATGTAACAGATCTTCTACAACCCAATTTATAAAACGAACGATCTGATTACATAAAGGACGAAACCATAAGCTGTAAGAGTCGCGATTTTGTACTCCACTTTGGCCAGAATCTATGATCTCTCCTATTGACCTAGACCAGTACTGTACTATGATATACAGAGATGTAGCAGCAATAGAGAAAGCTTTCCAGAATTCGTTATTAATAGTTACACTCATCTGTATATGCATTAGTACAAAACCAAGAGCCATAATTCCGATCATTTCTTGAGTAGCTCTAGAAAGTATCTTTTTAAATTTACCTTCTCCAAAAAGACGTCTCCAAAGAGCCCAAAACATTCCACATAATAAACTCATTATTTTTAACTCCAGTATTAATAATATATATACTTATTAGAACTATTCAAAAGCTTGTTTTAATTAGCATTTTGTTATATAACTATTAGGTCTCATTTTAAGCTCATACAGTGATGATATGTCATTTTACTATAAGTTATAAAGAAAAGACCCAAAACGTTAATTCTGGGTCATTTTAGTAACTATTTTTGTTATATTTATTATGAATCTTTTTTGCTACAGATATGATGTGCTAGTTTTTTAGCAGATTGTTCCAAAGGATAGAGAATTCCACCTGTTGTTTTTAAGAATTCGTAGATTTTTTGTTCTACTTGTTCTTCGTTATTTGAGTCTTCTGTTATTTCTTTAGGACTCATTACTTTTTTAATATAATTCCATACTTTTTGTGTAACTTCTTCTTGTTGTTCATCTGATAGTTCATTAAAAGAATGTGAATGATAATTTGCTATTTCATTAAGAAAATCTTTTACGCTTTCATAATCTTTAGCCTTTAATATCATATTACTTTCAATGTAGTTTAACTTTTTAATGATAGTATTTGCGATTCTGCTTAGAGGATTAATTGCTTCCATAAATGCTTGACGTGTAATAGACATTAGAATTCTCCTTTAAGACTTTTTAGATAATCAATAACTTCATTAAGTTTATCTTTAGCTTCTTGTGAATATACTGTCAATACCATATCTTCTATTTTCATGATATCAAAGTCTAAATCACTATTTCTATCTTCTTGTCTTTCAACAGCAGGATCTTTACTATTTACTAATATATTTTCTATTGCTTCAATAGTTCCTTGTTCTAATCCAAAGTTTATTTTTACTCCCCAAAGATATTTATCTACTTCTTCAGCAGTCATGTCTTGAGGAAATCTGTCAAGCATATTATAAACTTCTTCTTTCTGTCTATCATCTAATGCAACAGTTTGAAAGATAGCATATTCAACTTTATCTTTATTATAAAGTCTATTTTCAGCTACATTCTCTTCAAAAGCTTGCACTGATTCTGTTAGAGATTCTTTTACAGTTTTATCTTCTTTTTCTTTATTATCATCTGTATTTTCTTCAGACGTAATTTCAGAATTTTCAGTATCTTTACCTGTATTAGCTTCTTCTACACCATCTTCAAATGCTTTTTTAATAGTATCTACTTTAGACATTTGTGTTGTTAATTGAGCAAGATGTTTTACTTCTTCTCTTTTAATATCTTCTAATGTATCGTGAAAAAGCTCTACTAATGATTTTGTAGTTACATTTTCTTCTAAAGCTAATATTTGGTCATACTCATTACAAGCAGAAGTTTCACTAGAAATAGCTCCCATAATAGCTTGCTTATACTGTTCATCATAAGTGATATCTACAGTATTTGTATCTAGTGGATTTACTTCTGCTTCAGTCAGAGTTTTCTTTTTAGGAATAAATCTCATAACATTACTTCTTTTTTTTATTTTTGGACTGGATTTGCAGCACTCGATTTGTTTACAAAGTATGTATTATCGTCACCTAATTCTAGAGAAACTGTAGAAACAGTAATATTTTTAGGTAACTTATTCTTATCTACTTGCGATACTTTATAAGCATTGTTTTTCTGATCATCTAATACTTGATCTACATGAATACCTTCTGAACCTTCACCAATTTCGTTCTTCAAAGTATTTAAAACATCAGAAACGTTAATTCGCATGTCCTGCTGGTAATCTTTAGGACCTGCGAAATCACTTGCCTCAGATAGATATGCTAAACAGTCTTTACCTTCTAAAATCTCGTTCATGAATTTACCATAAGTACCTTCGCCAAACATGTGATGTAGCATATGTTCTACTTTGTCTTCACCTTCTTCGCAGTGATCATCTTCACAAGGGTTATCAATTTCTTTTACTGAAATATTTACTAATTCATTTGTAACATCAGCATCATGATCAACTGGACCTTCAGCTTTATTTTCAAAGTTAGTATCGTTTGACATTTCAGCTGTATTTACGAGATTTTGAGCATCTGTAATTTCTTCTTGTGCAAATTCACCCGGAACTACATTAGCCATACCCATATCATCGAATGACTGTACACCATTCTGTTTAATCATATCAGCAGTACTTTCAATACCTTCTTTTAATACTGATTTAGCTGCTTCTAATAATTCGTTCTTAAGATTCATTTATTTTTATCCTTATTAAAAACTCGAGTATATTTGTAGGGATTATTATGTTTTTCTTTTAAAGACTTACGCTTTTTATCTTTTTCATATCTTTGCATATATTCAACGAAGCGCTTATATGTAAATTTAGAAGATATTTCGTTATCGTCTTTCATAAGTTAAACCTTTCTTTTACTTTTATTTAGAACTTCATCATAAATAGAACTTAATTATAACGCTAATTTTTATTCTTTTTCATATTGGCATGGATCTGGAAATAATGTATATAGTAATCCATTAAGTTTAGGAAAATTTCGCCAGTTATCCGTTACATCATCAAAAACTGATAGCCAACACTCATTAAGATAGTCTTTCGTAAGATCTCTTCCTAATGGAATTTTTACATCTTTTATAAGTCTTTGATTTTCAACAGTTTTTGTAGGATATAAATTTCTATAAACTGATCTTTTATGTAGTACTTTTTTTGTATTTTGAAATTCTTTTATTTCTGGTCTGTTAAGAAATTCTAAAAAATCTTTTTTGTTAATTAATATTGGCCAGTGCGATTCATAGTTAAACTGGTTTTTACAATTCATTTGAGTAAGAAGTTCTTCTGCATAAGAAAACGCATATTGCCATCTAGATTTCTTTTCTGTTTTACTGTATCTTTTTATTTCATCTAATAGTGTACCTAAGTATACGTTAGTATTTTCTTCCCAATTAGTTATTTGTTTTATAGCAAAGAAATCATCATTCATAAGAATAAAATTATCAGAAATATCTGGACATGTACAAGCAGTAGTATAATTAACCATACTGTTTTTCCATTTATTTCCTGTTTGTTCTGTATGTATATATTCTACATTTTGTACCCAAGAAGGCTTATATCCTATAATCCATATTTTACGATATTTACAGAATTTAGAAACAGAACGTAATGACATTCTTAAATCAGGATTGATCTCTCCTTCTTTTACAATATAGACTAAATCATATAATGTATCTGTATCAATAGGATCTTGCTTAATAATATTACAATCTTCTATTTGCGATTTAAAAAGTACTTTTACTCTATCCGTATGTATTTTTTTTAATTTTTCTCTTTCTTTTGCTAATCTACGTAAATAAGGAGCTAATGTACATCCTAAACTACTCATTATATTCTCCAGTAATATATACACTATTTATAATGTATAGAACTGAAAAATACAAACAATAAGCGAATAAATTTATTCGGAAAAATCACCTGATTCTTCATCTTCAGGATAAGGTAAATTCTCTTCAATCCATGCTGTTACTTCTTTATCAAGAATTAAATAAGCTTCTTCATCTTCAGCAGTCCAACTACCATTAGCTTGTCTTCTTTGTCTTTCTAATGTTTTATCATCAATGTGTTCTTTACGATATTGGATACGTTGTTGTTCTATTTCTTCGTGTGTAGGAATATGAGGTTCATTTTCAACAGATTCTAAATAATCACCTCTATCTTCAAAAGAATGGTTTTATACATTAAGCTGGAATATAATAAAATACATTTGCATTCGGACTAGCTGGTAATGCAGAAACTACTTGATGCTTACTGTTACAGTAAGCTGTAGTAGCTATTTTGGTACTGTTATCAGATACTGCTGGTGTCGGAGCTTCAGTATAAAAAGAACCAGAAGCGTTGCATGATATTCCCAGAGTAGCACCGCTATTAGTTCCAGCAACAGGCGATTTTACAAACAAACGTGAAGAAACACTCCCATCTGTGTACATTCCTGTATATACTGAACCCATTTCAACATTATTTTTATCAGTAATTCTAGAACCGCCATAACAGTTTGAGCTAGGAGCAGTGCCTTGCGTATAAACGCTAGATTGATATCTTACACGCATATCACCGTCTTTTAAAACTATTGGAACATTACTAAAAGTCTTAGTACCTGCAATAGTTTGATTTCCTGTTAATTTAACACAGTCAGAAGTATCGCCACTAGCACTTCCGTATTCTTGGAATTTACCATTAGTATAAGCATATATTTTATCTTGTGGACAGAAATAGCATTGGTAAGTAGAGTACGTATAACCGATAGGAATGTAAAATTTATTATCAGCACTACTCGGAACAGTTGTCGTTACTAATGTTGAATCAATTGTCGCTGTTACACCATTAAGAGCAGATAATACTAAGTAGACTGTTGCATATTGAGTACCTGTCCAAGATGAATTACCTGTTATATCTCTGACACTTCTACCTGATATTGCTCTAAAATTATTAGTACCTGTACCTGATGCACTAATAGCTGAGCCAGCCACCAGAATTGGATAGCTTATATCAAAAGTAATTCCACTGCCTATGTTTTTATAACCAGCAGAAGTTCCTACAATAGCCCTCCCTGCTGTAATAGCCGTTGCGGCTTTAATATTATTAGCAATTTGAAGTCTATCAGTAGTATTACTGTCTAAATCGCCTATTAATTGATAATATGTGCCATCATAAACAAATACGTATGTACGATTAATTCTTAAATATCCTTTATTAATAGCACTGCCACGATACTGAATAGCTTTTGCACCTGTACTATTAACATTAAGTGTCGGATTGTCTGCACCATTGGCTTCTGCTGTAAACTTAACAAAAATAACTGCACCAGTTTCTAACTTAAATCCCGTACACGCAACTACTTTTTCTTGTGTAGCTGCTGCTGTATCACAAGTACCATAATGAGTAATATTAGCAGAACCATCAAACTCAACACCATCTATCGTTCGTTTAGTAGTTAGCTTAGCAGCAGAACCAGTAATACTACCAGACGATGTGATATATCCTTGAGCCTTAACGAAAGCAGTAGTAGCGATTTTAGTTGAGTTATCAGATGTAGCAGGTGTAGGAGCGTAAGTAAATACATTTTTATTTTGGTCGTAACCAATTGTTAATTTCGCGTCATTTGTTGAACCTGATGTTGGTTCAAATACTGCTAAATTTAATGTGGAAACTCCGTTTGAGTTATAATCATGATAGATTTGAGCCATTTTATTAGTTTGAGCAGTTCCATTTTTATCATAAACAGTTCCAAACCATCCATCTATTGTACTTGTTGGAGCTGTACCTTTACTTATACCAGAATATTGCATGTAAAGATTAGGTTGAGTCATCTTTATTGTTGGAGTACTAGTAAAAGTCTTATTCCCAGCAATAGTTTGGTTACCAGTAAGCTTAACAACATCACTATCAGCAGCTTTTGCATTCAAAGCGTTTTGTAAGTCTGTTTGATTTGATAATGTACCTGTAACTGATCCCCAAGTAGCTTGACCACCAGAACTATATCCTTGTGCTTTAACCCAGGCAGTAGTAGCAATCTTTGTGGAGTTATCAGAAGTAGCTGGTGTAAGTGTAGTTAAATACTCACTAGTATCTCCTAAAAATAATTTTTTCCAAGAAGTCCATGTTCCATTTTTACAAGACCTAAAATATATACAACTCTCCTTAGCACCATAATATTTTTGAAAGATAATGTGATCAGTTGACGAAAAATTCCTTATCATAGATGTTTCTAATAAAAAGGTATCTTGGTCTGCTATTGGTTTGTCTGTTATGTTAGCACTCGCACCATTAGAAGTACAATAATAATATAATGTTTCACTACTACCAGTTGAAACACAATCATTTAAACTTATTGTTTGGAAAGATATATTTTTACCTCTAAATACACCATTGAAATATAGTGCATCATTTATAGTTTTATTTCCATTTATAGTTTCATCACCGCTTCTGTGAACAACGTTTGTAGATGTTGCTGGATTATTTACCCAACCCATTGTTGCTAAAAGGGTATCTGATGTTGAGGAAGTTGAATATACTAAATTATAGTTATAAGTATTTGATAAATTTCCTCCACCTGTATATATTAATGCGAAATTTTGACCATCATCAGCAATCATATTTCTAAGGTCAGCATATGAAGTATTTTCGCCATATTTGTGTGCTCTAAACCAATAGCCTGTTTGTGATTTACCTTCTTGCGAATTATAGCTACGATAATTATATAAAGAAGTAACAGAATTATTAGTTAAATCTGTTGCTTCTAAAATAACATGCGCTGAGGACTTAGTAAGTTCAGAAAAATCACTATACCCTTTTAGTTTATATATAGCACCACTTGTTAATGTTAAGTTTCCACTCTTTTCTTCATTACCAGTTCTATGAATAACATTTGTACTGGTATCTGGATTGTTTACCCAACCTTTAGTTGGTACTTCTGTATCTGTTGTTGCACTAACGACTCTCGTTAAGGATAAGTTTGTTCCATTACCATTAATACTAGCCGTAAATGCTCCATTATCACGATTTTGAACTTCAATATACCCTTCTTTATTTGAAGTTGCATTAACAGTATTTAATCTATTATATAAAGCACCATTGACATAATATGATGATTGATTAACACTACCCTTTCCATTAGTATCAGTTAAATTAAATAAAGCAGTTCCCCCACTACCTAAGTTAGCTGTTCTTTGAATGGCAGAACTAAAGGTTTTAACACCAGATATACTTTCATTACCAGTTTTGTGTACTACATCTGCATCGTTAGCTTTATTATTTATCTGTGTTTGTATACTAGTACCATCTATTGTGATGTCGTTTGATTTAACTATGAGTGTATGACTTGAATCTTTTACTGTGATATTTGATAAAGAGGTAGGCATTATATAAGTCCTTGTTTTGTCTATATTTTTATCTCTAGTTTAGGTATATTATAGATTGATATAAAAGGAAAGAAGTAGTAATATAATTTAAAAGAAAATAAATAAAAATCCACTGAAATCCAAAAATATATAACAAACACATACTTTAGCATATAAAACTTTTTTAAGCTTTACAAATGTTAAAGATAACTATATAATATATATCGTAAAAACAAAAATATTAACTTTAATTTTTAGAAAAAGGAAATAATACAATGACAGTATATGCATATCTACGTGTTTCAACACAACAACAAGATGAACAAAATCAAAGACTTGGTATTGATAAAAAAGCAGAACAACTAAATCTAACAATAGATAAATACATTATAGATAAGAAATCAGGAGCCATTGATCCTAGTGAAAGAAACTTAGGTAAACTACTTAAAAAACTAAAACAAGGAGACATACTACTTATCAGTGAAATATCAAGACTATCACGTAAACTATTCTCTCTTTTCAGCATCATAAAAGTACTACTAGAGAAACAAGTCACTATCTATTCAGTAAAGGATGGATATACACTAGATGCATCCATTCAGTCAAAGATACTTGCGTTCGCATTTGGTATTTCAGCCGAATTGGAACGCCAATTACTTTCTCAGAGGACTAAGGAAGCATTGGCTCATAAAAGAGAGCAGGGTGTTATATTAGGTCGTCCTAAAGGTTCGAAGTCTTCATATCACAAACTTGATTCACATAAGACAAGATTATTGAATGATTACGAAAAAGGAGCAACTATAACATCACTTGCAAAAAGGTATAAAGTCTCTCATAAAACTGTAAAGAAGTATGTAGATCGTTATAGAGGCATTTATCATCTTAAAGTTGAAGAGCAAGTTACTGAAGAGATTTAAGTAGAAGTTCTTTATCTTCATCCCAACAGTAGTGGAAGTTTTTACAAGTATATTTAAAGCTTCCACTATTTTTATTTTTATTACACGCTCTATAAACAGATGATTTTTTTACTCCTATTTTTTCTGCTAATTTGGCGCCGTTTGTGTAAATTTTATCTTCTTCTAAACAATAGACTTTTGAAAACTTTTTATTTATAGGAATAGTAAATGTATCTTTATCTTTTAAATAACACCAATGATAACCTTCTGCTGTATGTTTTATTCCTGCACAAACTTTTTGAATGGCTGTTCTACAATTAAATTCTTTTTCAGCTTCTGCTATAGTATTGAATATTCTATTTAATTCTACACAATATACAGGAGTTTTATTAGATTTATCTTCTCTTGGTGTATATGTATCTATATCCTTTTCATAACACCAATGCATATTAGCAGAAGTAGTATATTTCTTTTCGCAACAAGCAATTATTCCAGTATCTGTAAAATTATATTCTGGATATTTTTCACAAAATTCTTTATATGTAAGAGTTTCGTTTAATTCAAAACAATGATATTTACTAACAGTACGTCTTTCATTAAACTCTTTAAATTTTGTACTATTTTTAAGACCTTCACTTATATGTTTTTTAACTTCTTCTGTATATGCTTTTGATTCTTCTCCGCCCGAAGTTGAATTATAACCTTCATTCATAGAATTATAATGTTTTATCCAATAAATTTCTTTTTGACTTAATTCTTCTTGTGAATTGCCTTCATCTATTTGTTCAATAATAAAGTTATCTTTACCATATTTGCGAATAGCATTATGAAACTTATTGTGATAGATATTAGCATTTGCTTTATTAATATGTTGTTTGAAACGTCTTTTTAACTTTTGACGTGTTTGTCCTATATAGACTTTATTATTTACTAAGTTTGTAATTTTGTAGATGATACCGTACATTTTTAATATTTTCCGTAGTGAATATAGTCAAATAAATCTTTTTCAATCCCTTTAAGTTTATTTTCATCTTTTACAATATCGGAATGTACATTTTCTACAATAGTTGTAATTTTTGAGACGAATCCAGAGCCGATTGCAATAAGTGATCCATATATTGCCATAATTGAGAGAATTATAGATAAAATATCTGAAATTAATCCAATTTTATCATTTAAATTCATTTTTTGAGTATTCTTCATTAAGATTCCTCCTATTTTTGTTAGTTCTAATAATATAAATAGAACCGAAATATTTTTTATTTTTATAAGTAAATACAAAGATAAATTTAAAAAATAAGCAGTTCTAAAAAGTAATATATGACAAGTTTTCTACTTTATATTGTTATTAAAAATTCTTGAACTTAAAAATACGGATATGCAGTATATATTAAGGATGGTTAATAACGGTATATTGTAAAAAAGGATAATAATTAACTAGGTAAATTAAACCAACATTTAACATTATAAATCAAGGACTTAGATAGATGCCAACTTCTCTTTCAAATATTAAGGTTACAGATGGACAAAATAATCTTGTAATTACAGGAAACGATATAACAATAAATGGTACATCTATTTTAGGACAAAACAATTATGTTACATTAGATACTACTCAGACTATTACAGGAGTAAAGACTTTTAGTAATACTATAAAAAGTACAAGACAAGGAGATGGTATTTTTTTAACTAGAAAAAGTAGTACAGATAGTACAGGAGATGCATTTGTAGATTTAAAATTTTTTGATACATTAGGTAATAGAAAAGGTGGAGTTAGAAATATACTTGAAAATGGAAATACTACTTGTTTATATGTAACAAACGAAGCTGGAAATGCTATTAAAAATACATTAAACCTAGTATATAATGAATCATCTGATAGAGTATATACAAGTATAATTAATCCAGAAATTAATTCTCTTAATTTAAGAACAAACCAATATAATTGGGGTACAAATCCAACTACTGGTACAGATTTACTATCACATAATTTTAGAGATAATACCGATACTCCTGTTGTTTCTAATAGACCATATTTATCATCAAATGGTGATCGATATTATTTTATATCTGTTATTAATAAAGAAAAAACAAAATATACTGAATTAGCTGTTGGTTGGGATGCATCTGGAAATGCAAATACTGTTGCTCCAATTCCAACGTCTACTACTTCTACATCTTCTAGACAAATAGCTACTACTGGATGGGTAAATACAGTTGGTAATAATGTTGTGCATTTAACTGGTAATGAAACTATAACAGGAGCTAAATGGGTTAATAATAGTTATATAATAAGAGGTAATGGTGAAATTCAATTTACAGATACAACCGGATATACACCATCCAATCCACCTTCTGAAAGTAAAGCTTTTGGTACATTACGCTGGGGAGTAGGCTGTACAGCTGGTAATACTAGTTGGTTAAGTGGTGGTTCTGAATTATTAAAAATACAACCAATTATATCATCACAAGGAAAAGTAAATGTTGCTTTCGTAGTGTTTGATAGTTCTGGTAATAGTAAGGAATTATTAGACTTATATTCTACTGCGGATGGAAGTGATGCTGCAGCTATAACTATTACACCTTCTAATGCAGATAATTCTAGAAAAATAGCTACGACTGCGTATGTAAATAATAAGTTACAAGTCGTATCAGCTTTACCAGCATCTCCTGATAGTAATACATTCTATTTTATTCCTGCATAATAATTATTAAAAAGTTCTATACATATATATCATTAAAAAATAAATGAGAATGTATAGATGCCTATATGGAGAAGAATATTACAAGGAACTAAAAAAGTATCTCCTGCTGTACAAAGAAATGTATCTAATATAGCAAGAATATCTAACTTAGATTTAAGATATGATGAGGGTGTAAAAACTTTAACTTTTTATGCTAATGTAAAATCATCTACGTTTAATACATTCTATTCTGTTATTATTACATTCAAAGGTGTAGAAAGAACAGATGGTTTAACAGAAGATGAAATTAACAAAGGATTTCAACCAAAACCTACACTATCAAAAAATGAAGTAATGATCCGCTGTTCTTGTAATAATTACAGATTTCGTTTTGATCAAGCTAACAGAAAAAATAAAGTAGGTACTGGTGCTAGATTTCCAATATATAGAAGAAAAACAAATAGAAAACCATATAATCCACATATGATAGCAGGTACATGTAAACATGTTATAGAATTATTAGATTATCTTCAAAAAAATGGTTTTATACACTAAGCCGGAATATAATAAAATACATTTGCATCTGGACTGGCTGGTAATGCAGAAACTACTTGATGCTTATTATTACAATAAGCCGTAGTCGCGATTTTCGTACTATTGTCTGATACTGCTGGAGTAACATCTAAACTTATATAATCATTATTAAGATATATTTTGCGATTATTTCCTGTTGTTCCATCTTGTGGTCTTAATTGGATACCTGTTGCATTGTTTGTTCCTTGTATTACTAAACACCCTCCTACATTACCATCTCCAACTTTTACATCATCACCTATATTGTTCAAAATATTGTTTGCAAATTGAACAGCACTACTAAATGCTTTAGTACCACTAATAGTCTGATCACCATTCAATGTTACATAGTTTGATAAACTTTGATGAGAAGTAAGATATCCTTGTGCTTTGACAAATGCAGTTGTTGCAATCTGTGTAGAGTTATCAGAAGTCGCGGGAGTAGGGGCGTAAGTATAAACCGTTCCATCTCTTTTTGCTATAACTCTGATTGCTGCGTCATATGCTACATCCGAAGAATTTAAATTCGTCGCAATCATAGATGCTTGTATTTCATTACTTGTTGTTTGTGTTACATAAAAATTACCAATTTGTGCATTGTTTTTATCTCTAATGAGCCAACTAGTATATTGAGTAGATGACGGAGCTGTTCCTCTTGTAATAGTTGAACTTTTTCTTATTGCATCCATACTATGTATTGTGTTTTCACTAAAGGTTTTAGTACCTGTAATAGTTTCATTTCCTGAAGTATGTACTATTCCATTTCCGGCTGTTTTAACCCATGCAGTAGTAGCGATCTTAGTACTATTATCAGTTACAGCAGGTGTAATAGCTGTAGTATAACCATTATCGTTAGAATCACAACCAATATTTAGCATTCCTTTATTATTACCGTTTTTATCATAAACTAAAAATCTAATTTCCCTTTCAGTAGAAGTATCTCTTAAATATATATCACTCAGTACTAAAGCATTTTTATCAAGAAACTTACAGTGTGTATAATTTGCTGTAGATGGATTTACAGTTCTATCCATACCAGTATTTTTAAACTGAATAAAAACAGTATCAGTACCTCTAGTAATTGATTTTACACCTGTAATCTCTTGGTTTGTATCTAACGTTACAAAGTTATTAGTAGCTAATATACTACTTCCATTAATTGTAATATCATTAGCCTTAACAACTAATGTATTTTGTCCATCTTTTACCGTTATATTACTTAATGAAGTAGTCATATTATCTAAGTCCTTGATTTATAATGTTAAATGTTACTTTAATTGACTTATTTTAGAAATTATATATAATGATCTACTTCTTTCCTTTTATATCAACATTAAAAATATTATAGGACTTAGACAAAAATATGCCTACATCTGCTTCAAACATAATTGTGAAAAATGGTACAAAAAATACAGTAGTATCTGCTGATGATATTAATATTAACGGTACTTCTGTAATTACTACTTTAAGTTCTAAACAAGACGTTTTAACTCCTGGTACCGGAATTGATATTACCAATAACGTTATCTCCTCTACATTAAACTCTGCACAATGGGGTAATATTACCGGTACCATCTCTAATCAAACAGACTTACAAACAGCCTTAGATAATAAACAAAATGTAGCAACTGCTGTAAATTATGACAACATCACTAACTGTATTACATATATTCCACAAGATATTAAACTTGAGCTGAATAATGGTACTCTGACATTAAAAGCTGGTTCTAGAGTTTATGTACCAAATGGGACTAATACTTTTGATGAAGTTGTGATTAGCGAAGATATTTCACTTAGTAATAAAACTTCTACTAGAAAGATACAATCATTAATTTTAATGAGGATTAATAAATCGAGTTTGGAGATTTGGAATGTAAATGATAGTTATTCTGGTACGACTCAACCAACGGCTACATATCAATGCTGGTATAATACAACCAATAATACAATAAAGTCATCAGTGAATGGTGGTAGTACATACGGTGTTAATTTGTCTTTACCACTTTGTATTGTTTCTGTTGATTCAACGGGTATGACATCTATAGACCAAGTCTTTAATGGCTTTGGATATATTGGCTCAACAGTCTTTGCTTTACCTGGTATACAATATTTATACTCTAATGGTAGAAATGAAAATGGAACATTAAAGAATATTACTAATACAACATCCTCTGTTCTGACTTTTACTTGGAATCCGGGTTTATGGGGTAATAATTTCCCCGTTGTATTAGATTTGTATGGTGTTGAGTTTTTGGGTAATGAGAATACTTTTATTGGGGGCGAAAGACCAGAAAATCCCTCAGCTTATACACGTTGGTATAATAAAGAAGAAAATCAATGGTACATTTATGTTACATACTGGGATAAAGCATATTTGTGCATTTATTCTTATGTTGACCTCTCTAACGGCAAAGTTGTTGGGTTTAGAACAAAAACAGCCTTTCATGCAGTAGATTATAATGACTTCTCTGACTTGAAAGATGATGTAGAAGCTAACACTAATACTTTAGAGTATAAACAAGATGAAGCCACTGCTGTCAACTATGACAACATCACTAACTGTATAACAGAAATTCCACAGAATATACAACTTGAGTTGAATAATGGAACGCTGACACTAAAAGCAGGAAGTAAAGTATATGTGCCAAATGGTGCAGGTGTGTTTACGCTTGTTACAACTACATCAGATGTTTCAAGAAGCGAATTTGGTACAACAACTGGAAATAATCTATATTTAGAGGGAGTATACGGAGGTGGTACTATTTCGGCTATTTCTTGGTCTCTACAAAGCAATACATCAAGTGGCACAACATCACCAGCATCAGGTATATTCTATAATACAAGCACAAATTATATAAATAGGTATGTTGAAGGAGAAGCAAAAGACCAAAGAAGTTTTCCGCTTGCGCTAATAACACTTGATAATGGAACACCGACAAGTATAGACCAAGTCTTCAATGGCTTTGGTTATATTGGCTCAACAGTCTTTGTTCTTCCTGGTGTTAAAGGATTAATTCCAAATGGTAGAAATGCGGATGGTACACTGAAGAGTATTGAGTTAAGTTTTTCAAAAGTTGTAACACAGACAAACAATGTTACATATTCCGGAGATATAGCTATAACTTCGGATTATTTTGATTTGGCACAAGGTAATATGTATAATGAAAAAGATAATAGAAATTATCTTTCTGATGGTGTAACACCATTTAATAGGTGTATTGCGGGAAAATTTGTTAAGGGAACAAACGGTGTCATCACTTCTCTTACTCCTAAAACAGTCTTTCGTGCTCTTGACTACAACGACAGCTCTACAATATCAGGTTGGTCTATGCCATCAAGTAGGTATATAGACTTAACCCTTGGCGCTAGTGGTGCAAATTATACAGCTCCGGCAAATGGGTGGATATTTTTTGCAAAAGCCTCCGATTCATCAGGTCAGTTTAATGCTATTACTAATAGTACAGGCGGTGGTTTAAGAAGCGACTGTACTGCATCTAGTTCAGGACAGTGGGCGACTGTTAACTGTCCTGTAAAAAGAGGAGATATATTTAGTATTGAGTATACAACATCAGGAGAAACAAAAAGATTCCGTTTCATTTATACTGAGGGAGAAAGTTCTAATTAATATCTTTAAATTTTAATAACTTAGGATATTAATTATATGATTTTAATTTATATGATAACCAATATGATAAATAATAAAAAATATATAGGTCAAACAAAGCATTCTTTAAAATGGAGATTTTATAATCATTGTCAAAAAAGCAATGGATGTAAGAAACTTTGTCATGCAATTCAAAAATATGGTAAAGAAAATTTTATAATAACAAAAATAGATGAAGCTCCCACAAGAGAAGAAGCAAACATTAAAGAGCGTTATTATATTTCTTATTATAATACACAAATAGAAGGGTATAATATAGCAGAAGGCGGATTTAATGCTAAGTCTACAAGGCGTAAAAGAGTAATCTGTTTAGAAACTGGTGAAAAATTCGATAGTATTACAGATTGTGCTAAAAAATATAACGCAAACAAAGTAGATTATATAGCCAGAGTTTGTCATGGAAATAAACCTACTTTTAAAGGTTATCATTTTGCATTTTTAGATAAAGACGATAAACCCAGGTTAGATAAAATAAGATTAAATGCACCAAAATCACACAAAAAGACATTATGTATTGAGACTGGAGAAATATTTAAAGATTCTAAAAGTGCATCTGATTGGTTAGGAGTTCATCGTAATGCAGTATCAATGTGCTGCAGAGGATTATGTAAAACAATTAAAGGTTACCATTTTAAATATGTGGAGGAATAATATAAATGTATAAAGCAATTAAAGATAACAAAATTATAGCAATTAACGAAACAGGTGAATTTCCTTGTCTTATTTATGATGAAGTAGTTGAAGATACAGAACACACCTGTGAAGATTATAAGCATTATAATGGTGAGTTTACACTTCACAATATCGAGAAAGACAATGAAGAAATGAAACAAGCTCGTGCCAATGCTTATACAGTTGAAGTTGATCCTTTAATGTCTGAATATAACCGCAAAAAGACTTTCAATCTGTTTGAAGAAGGTGAAGAAGAAGAACTTATAAAAGCTATTCAAGATAAAGTAGTCGAGATTAAAGAGAAATATCCATATCAAGAGAATAATATATAAAAATTATTCTGCTTTATTATCTACAGTATCTATAATACTTGCTGCTAATACTGCTATAAGTAATTTGCATTGATTCCAGATTTGCATAGCACTAGATAATTGTAAGTTTTCTGCATTCTTTTTGTTAATGACTAACTTATCAATATACTTATTTAATTCTACTAATGTTACTTGCATTTCTGGATTATGTTCATAGAGTTTATGTTCTACAGCATAATTATAGAGTACAAAACCTTTTTGAATAATATCATTTAATGCTTTAATAGATGTTTCTGTTGTAATATTTTTACCTTCATCTGTTTTATATTTATCTTCATATAGATTAATTTCATCTAATAGTTGTTCTGAAAGTTTATAAGCCTTTTCCATTTTTTATTTTCCTTGCATAATGTTAAGAATTAAATTAAGATCATTGTTTTTATAAAAAGAAACAAGTACATTTGCTATAACGAAAGCCTGTTCTTTATCTAATGTAATTTTTGTATTTGATTTCTTTTCTGTAATAGCCAATAAATTATTTTTATTATCTGGTTGTAATGAAATTTCTATATCTTGTAAAGTCATGTCTTTAAATTTTACTATTTGTTCTTCAATTGGAAATTGAACAATAGATTCTTTAGATTTCTTTTTAAAAATATTAAACATCAGAAAAATAATCTCCTATTTTTGTTAATATTTTATAGAACTAGAAAAATTTTAAGGATTCTATATAATAATTAAAAAATTTTTCTAAAAGGTGATAATATGCCAATTTATAATACTAATAAATTTTGGAATTATATAACAAATGAACCTTATGGTGTGATTCTTAAATGTAAAGATATATTAACAAGAAAAGATTATAACTTTGATACTAAGACTTATGATATATCCTATTATTATAATAACATATCATCTTTCACTGTAGAAAACTTTAGATATGATACTATACGATTTCCAGCTGGTCTTACTAAGTATGTATCTGAAAAAGCAGGAATATCTATTGAAAATTTACCAATAGATCCTATTTACAATTACACAGAAGAACAAGTACTAGAATATGCAAATAAAGTAAAAGCTATAAATCCAAAATATGAAGTACGAGATTATCAAGTAAAAGCCTGTCTTACCTCTCTTAATAATTTCAGAAGTCTTATTGTAGCAGGTACAGGATCAGGCAAAACTTCCATAATGTCATTGTTATGCCTCATCCTGTATGAGTCTAAAATACTTATAATGAATGGTAATAACTTCATTTTACAACAAATATATGATAGACTTATATCATTTGGAGAAACTGATATTAGTTGGAATCCATCGGAAGATCCAGATTACTCTAAAAGAATTGTTATTATGAATACGTCATTATCAGATAGTAGACTAAATACACAAGATCAAAATTATATCAAATATCTATCTACAGTTAATGTAGTAATACAGGATGAGGCACATCATTTTCAGTCATTAACAGCTTTTGAACCTTTATTCTATACAAATCCAGATAAATTAGAACGTATTGTAGGATATACTGCATCTCCATTCAGAGAATATAAAAATCCTTATAAAAATTCAGATGACTTTAGACTTATTGGCTTATTAGGAGAACCAGCATTTACATATGATATGAAACAATCTATAGCTGACGGTAATATTGCTCAACCATATGGATATTTCATACGCTATCAGAATAAAATTCCTTTTATACCAGAACAATTTAAAGACAATTATTATATGAAATATCGTGTATCTATAACTTATAACAAAGCTCGTAATAAAGCTGGTTTTGAAATGATAAAATACTTATATAAACATAACATCATTACATTTATATCATTAAACAATATCAAACCTGCTCAAAGATTATTAGAAAAATTAGCTAAAGAAAATGTACCTGCTATTATTATATGTGGTGATAATAAAATCTATAGAACTACAACCTCTAAAAAAGGAAAAGTTAAAATAGTAGAAGAAGATGGTAATACAGATACTCTTAAAACAGAATTACAGAATGGGCTAAAGATTGTTATAGGAACTTCAGTGCTTGATGAAGGCGTAGATATAGACATGTTTCAAGCCACAATTCTTTACACAGCTGGGAAGACTCCTATCTCAGCTTTGCAAAGAGTTGGTAGAAGTGTCAGAAAGAAAGTAAATGGTATGAATGTTTCTTTAGCTATAGACTTCAGAGATGAAGGTGGATTACAAACATTCAAAGATCATTATTTACAGAGAAGAGAACTAATGGAAAATTCTGGAGTTAAAATCTTAAATGATGTACATGATTTCTTAGAGTTAGTAGAGAAGATTGAAAATGCCAAAGACGAATAAAAATACACTATACAGAAAATTAATTTTCAAAGTAGTGATTTAATAATACTTCTATAATAATGTAAATAACAAGTTTAATTTTATGGAGAAAATAATGTCAGAAGAATCTAAAATACCTGAAGAAATTTCATTTGAAGAAGAGTTTGATCTGAATATACAAAGAAAGTTTTTAGGATTATTGGTATTAGATAAAACATGGGCAGAATTAAATGGCATTAAAATAATTAAACCAGAATATTTTGAAGATACAGTACTATATAATATATGTAAATGGATTCATAAATACTACGATAAATATAAAGATATACCTACAAAGTTAATATTAAAAGAAACAGCAAAAGATTATGTAAACGCAAAATCAGAAAACTTACAAAGATTTTTCTTATATTCAGATGCTCTAGAAGATATTTTTTCAATAGATGGTGGTAGTGCATCTTTACAATACTATCAAGATAAAGCTATTGCATTCATTAGACAGCAAACATGGAAGCAAGCTATATCTAAAGCAGGTAAAGTTTTTTCTTTGCATAATTATGAAGTTGCAATGAACTTATTTAAACAAATTATGAGTATAGGATCAGAAAACGATCTTGGTCTAGAACTTAATAAACTTACAGCTGATGAATTCTTATCTCTTGTTGGTAATACATATGATACTTCTAATATGATAAAAACAGGAATAGCTTCTTGGGATGCAGGTTTAGGTGGAGGTTTTGTGAAAGACAACATACACTTGATTTGCGCAGCTCCTGGAGGTGGAAAATCGCGTATGATGGCTTACTTAACACGAGTTGCATTAGAAAATATGAAAAAAGTTATATTTATTACACTCGAGTTAACTGAAACAGAAACTATGGCAAATATTCAAAGTGCTATTACTGGTATGACTATGTATGATATGTTAAAACCTGAAAATAGAGCTGAATTTGAAGAAAAGACTGCAATGTTTCAGAATACATTTGCTTCAGACTGTTTTGTTAAATTTTATAAACCATCGACTGTAACTGCTGATACTATTCAAAATTACATCTATAAAGTCATACAATTTAAGAAAGAAAAAGAAGGTGTAGATTGGAAACCTGATGTTATTTTCTTAGACTATCTTGATAAATTACTACCAACACAGAAAGTTAAAGGTAATATTTACGAAGATATCGGTGGTGTAGCTGATGACTGTAAAAACCTCGCTATCACTTTTAGTTGCCCTGTTATTTCAGGATCACAATTAGGTAGAATCTCTTGGAATCTTAATGGAGATGAGGTCATAAGTATGGCAAATATAAGTGAAAGTGCTAGAAAGGCTCACTTAGCTCATTCAATAACAACAATCAACGTTAATCCTGGCGAAAAAGAACTTGGTAAAGCACGCTTATTCATGGCTAAATCTCGTAATGGACAACCTGGAAAGACTATTTTCATAGAACAGAATCTTGGCAAATGTTTAATGTATGAAGTCGATCCTTGGGATCCGAAGACATTACAAGGTACTACTATTTATACCATTAAAGGAGCAAATCAGCAATAAAAATGGTTAAGTATAAGCTAAAAGAATTTACTTGTAGAATATGTGGAAAGAAATTTAAAGCGCGTTTTTCACATAATATGACTTGTTCCATTAAATGTAAAAGTAGAGCACGTAAATTAGATTCTTATCCACCTACTGGAATTAGAAAGTGTGATTATTGTGGAAAAGAGTATTACTATATTCATGGAATGCCTAACTGGAATAAAAATGGAGCCTATAATAAAAGAGGATCTTTTGAATCTAGTAAATATTGTTGTTATGAATGTGGTAAAGCCGTTTCTAGAAATAAAAGTAAACAATCTAAATATGATAAGTATGGAGATCCAAATTATAATAATCTAGAAAAATACAAAGAAACATGTCAAATCAAGTATAATACAGATAATACATTAAAAGTACCTGAAATAAAGGCTAGAAGAAATGCTACTAATTTAAAAAATTTAGGAGTTGAATATCCATTACAAAATGAAGAAATATATAAGAAAACTTTAAAAAATAATAAAACGCATATTACAGAGACTAAAATATTTAATCTTATAAAAGAAATATATCCAGATGTAATAAGAGAATATAAATCTGATAAATATCCATGGTTCTGTGATTTTTATATTCCGTCTTTAGATCTTTATATTGAATTTCAGGGACATTGGTCTCATGGTTTAAAACCTTATAATCCAAATGATCCAAATGACAAATTACAATTAGAGAAGTGGATTGAGTGTGAATATAAAAAATCTATAAAAATATGGACAGTTATTGATCCACTCAAGCGCGAAACAGCTAAAAAGAATAATATAACACTATTAGAATTTTTCACGATGCGTGAATTTAATGAATGGTATGCTAAACAAAAACCATAGATTTTTATAAAGATAAAGGGTAGGTCTATTGTTGGATCTACCCTATTATTATAGTTCTTAAGAAGTCGTTCTCTGGGTACTATATCTTCACCAATAATTTTACTGAGACATCGTTCGCAATAGGTGACTATAATGTGTTTTTACCTTTATTTATAGAACTACTGTAAAAATTGCTTTACATTAATTATTTTGAAAGTTATATTATATATTATTTGAAAAGGATTATATATGATAGATAAAGTTAAATTACAACAGCTGTTAATTGAAGGTAAAACGCTTGATGCATTAAGATTATATGCAGGTGGTGATCATATTAAAAGCAATATGATATTTAAAACACTATATAAAATTGTAAATTTATTAAATACGCATCTTGGCGAGTTTTTGTATGTGTATCACATTAGTGATAAAGAACTAAGAAAGTTTATAAATGAAAATAAACACTATTTTAGAAATGATAATCAACAGATTATTATAGCAGAAAATACAATCTGTATTCCTAGAAATTCAGAATTTTATTTCTTGTTAAAAGCTTATAATTTCGATATAGCAACTGTTGTACATGCCTATAAAGATAAACAAAATGAGTTTGAAGAATAATTTAAAAATTTTAAGAGTTAAAGCAATGATGCCAATAACTATAATGTATACAAATGATAATACCTATATTCAAGACTGTATAAAAGAACATAAAGCCATAATCTATTATATTATAGATCATTATAGTAAAGATACTTTTATGTCTTATGATGATTTATTTTATATTATTGTTAATTTTAAAAATTATGTAGCTAAAAATAGAGGATATGATAGTTTTTATTTAAATTTTTTATGTTTAGATGAAGATATTATTGATAAGAAAGATGTTTATTTCGAAGAATATCAAGAGTATTTATCTCCTGCTACTATTGGAGCATTAGCTTTATGTATTGAAAGATATAAGTTTTATAAAAAATGCACACTTCCTCTTTATTTTTTAATAAAATTGTTTTACAAATGTAAAAAAGCTATTTATAAAGGTAATAAATAATGCATTGGATAATTGAACTTGTAATGGATATTATTGCTGATATTATAGCCAATTTATTCACTCAAAGGAAAAAGAAATGATATGGTTTACTAATTGGAAGAAAAAGTATCAAGATTTAGTAGATAGACAGATTGCTACTTTAGATTTAATTGAAGATTATCTATATGAAGCCAAATTACAACCATGCGAAATTAAGAAACTTTGTAAAATATATCTTACGTTAAGTATAGAAGACGCAAAGCTTATGATACAATTACATAAAGATTCGTTGAATAAAAATTTAAATTCTGATACACCAAATTATATTAAAAGATATAGAGGTACACAACTCTGTAAAAAAAGAAATGTATATGTACCAATTCTTGAAAAAGAACTTAAGAAATTAGAAAAAGGAAAAAAGTAAATGCATATTATAAATGATATTCAATTAGATTATTGTGATGTATTAATTGCAGCTCAAACTACAACAGTTAATCATAGAGGAGATGTCAATATCAAAAGACATTTTAAAAATTTATTAGATTTCGATTGTTGTCCAATTATGAATGCTAATATGACTCAAACAGGTACATTTGAAGTTGCTGAAAAATTAATTGAAAATGGTATGATTGGTTGTATTCATAAATTTTATACAGGTGAACAAATTAAAAAATTTTTAGATTCTGGTAAAGTTGGATCACTTGGTACAAACCGATTTTTTATTACTATTGGTTTACGTAATCAAGATGAAGAATTGATGAAGTTAAAGTATTCAGGTTTAGATAAATATTTTTGGTCCATTATGATCGATGTACCGAATGCTTATATTCCTGCAGTTGAAGATTTAGTTAAACGTGTACGTAATGAATTTCCTGATAAAATTATTGCTGTTGGTAATGTTTGTACTGGAGATAGAACACAAGAATTAATCAAAGCTGGTGCGACATTTATAAAGCTAAATGTGGGTCCATCAAAAGTTTGTCGCACAAGATTTGAAACTGGATGTGGTCGTCCTGCTCTTTCTACTGTTATTGAGTGTGCAAATGCAGCTCATCAAGTTGGTGGATTAGTTATTGCTGATGGTGGATTTAATGAAGTTGGTGATTTCGCTAAAGCATTTGTAGCGGGAGCTGATGTTTGTATGTCTGGATGTTTCTTTGCTGGATGTGATGAAGCAGCAGGTAATATAATTAAAAAAGTTTATAAAACAAATGAAGTAGAAGTTATTACATGTAATAAAAATAATGAAAATGTTAATCCTTTAGATTACGATTATGATGTTTGTGATATAGTCGAAACAGCCCCAGTATATGAAATCAAGAAATTTAAAGAGTATTATGGCATGAGTTCTTTCAGAGCACAACAAGAGAATTATGGTCAAGTAACAAAAACTGGTACTTCAGAAGGTGTTGAAAGTAAATTAATTCCGTATACAGGACCTGTTATTGATACTATAAATAAGATTAAAGGCGGATTAAGAAGTACTGGTAGTTATATTGGTGCTAAAAATATTAAACATTTTAGTCGTCAAGGTATATTTTATAGAACAAATAGGGTACAATAGTGAGGTCAGTATGTCTATAGAAAAATTAGAAATGATTTTAAGAACTATTTTTATGTGTGTTTGTATTATGTCTTTTGCATATTGTCAAGCAAAAGTTGAAAGTACAAAAAATAAAACTGTTATTGTAGAAGATTGTAAAAATATTGAAAGGTAAAATAATGAATAAACAAGAACAAAATAGAACGATTCATAGAGTTATTAGTGTATTTGGTGCTAAAAATCAAAAAATGCAAGCTATTGAAGAACTCATTGAGCTTCAAAAAGAAGTTTTTGAAAATGTACATCGTGAAACTAATAACAGACAGAATATTCTTGAAGAAGTAACTGATGTTGAAATTATGTTAGCACAGTTAAAAGAAATTTATGGTTTTGACGAGAAACAACTTGAAGATATGAAAGATTATAAATTATCTAGATTAAATCGTACTATTGATAAGTATTTAAGATCTCAACAAGAAGATCAAAATGTAGAATCTGATAATAATGAGATTCATATCTTACGTAAAATTTCTAATGAAGGAAAAGAATAAAAAATGATAGAAGAACGGTGTGTGTTTTTAGAAAATGGATTTGTAGGTGATAATGAATGGATTTCTGTAGATAATAAAGAAAATCCTAAAATTACTGCTGTCAATTGGCTAAGAACACACCCAGAATTCTATTCACCAATTCGATTAGATGAATCTAGAATTTTAGCTGTTGTAGTACGTACACCAAATGACAAAGAATATTTATATCAAATAGAAGTTACTGCTCAATTTAAAATTGTTGGTTAAACAAGTTCTAATAGTTAAGTTAATACTACTATTAGGCAGAATTTATGAGACTCTATACAGATGCTAGTACTAGAGGTAAAATTTCTGGAATAGCATATGTCGCAACGACAAGTAAAAATGTAGAACTTTATAAAGCTGGTGTTACGATAGATCAACCGGATAATAATACTGCTGAGCTTTTAGCTATTCTCTATGCTATAGATGATACACAACCATTACTTCAAGAAAATGAACATACAACTATTTTAACTGATTCTACATATGCAATAAATGCAATTAGAACAGGTAAATGTAGAGAAAATGAAAAGCCTCTTGTTCATAAAATTCAAGATATGATGACTTATGGTAAGTATGCATTGTGGCATGTTAAAGGACATTGTCAAGACGGCACTGTCCTTTCTTATTTTAATAAAAGAGCTGATAAAATGTCTAAAGTAGTTAGAAGATTAGAAGAAAAGAGATTAGAAACAGAAAAGAAAAAGAAAAAATTCTTATCTGTATTAAAGAATCAAACACAATTGGACCGTTAATTTTTAGCTTTACATCTGAAATAATGATGTTATAATGAATAAGTTCTAAATAAGATAATGTTTCTCTATAGGGGATTGTGATCAATGATAGATAAAAATATATTAACTAAAGAGATAATTCAAATAGTAGCTGAAATTGCTGGAATGAATAAGAATAATATAACTCTTGATAGCAATTTAAAAAATGATTTAGGACTTGATAGTCTTGATACGATAGATTTGATTATGGATTTAGAAAATAAATATAATATATCTATATATGATGATAATGCTATAGATCAAACATTTACTGTAAAGGATGTTATTGATTTAATTATAATGGAATATGAGGAAACTGAAAATGTCGAAAAGAAAAGAAACAATAAAAATAAAAAGTCAAAAACCTAGAAATTTTGAATTAATAGAATTACAAATTAAAGGTTTAATGAGAACAAGAGTTATTAGAAATAAAAAGAAAGATGTTAAAAAATTTAATTGGAAAAAAGATTGTGCGGATTATTTAAATTTTATACTTTATAGAGCTTAAACAATCCGCATTTTTTGTTCTAATATTAGTGTGTATTTTAATTATTATAAGGGACTTAATAAAATGAATTACAGACATTTCACAGGTTTTAATGAAAATTCTAAATTTGAAAAACTATCAGGTGATATTCAAAGAGCTATAGAAACACAGACTAATATAGACTTAGAAGCTAGAAAAATATCTCAGTATTTTAGAAAAACTTTTTCAGATGAAGATGTACAAGTAACATTTTTTAATAAAACTTGTGAAGAATATGCTAATAAAGATGAAAACGAATTAAAGAAATTAGTTATAAAAGAATCTAAAGCTTTGTATTTTCATCAATTAACAAAAGATAGATTTGAATATTATGACAATTTAGCAAAATTAGAAGCTAAAAAATTAGATAATATGATTAAATATAGAGTAAACGATCATTTTAAGGAATATTAATTGTGATTGACTTAACGAAATTACAAGAACTGTCAAAAAGAAGGAAATTAGCAGATGAGAAAAATCTCAAATAAAGAATGTGAATCGTTGTTAAATACTTTATTATATCAATCACAAACTAATAATTTAGCAGCATTTACAGATAAAATAGGAAAATATTCATTTTATAATACAATAACTAATGAACATATTTTCTATAAAACTTATGAGGAAGCTTTAAATAAAATAATAAAACTAAAATGTTTTAAAGAATTACTGCAGAAAGACTTTTTATTACAATTAATAATATTATCTAAAAAATTAAAAATAGATCTTTTTTCAAGATATTTTTATTATGATGATTTATCAAAAGAATTAACAAATTTGCCAGTACAAATTTGGATTTGTAATCTTGGTAAAAAATATTTGCCTAGAATTTTTATTCAAAACAATTCGAATACATTGGAATATTTAAATAATATATTAGAAGTAAGTCTTTATCCAAAAATAGAAATAAATGATCGCTTTAATTTTGGAAATAAATTAGCAAAAGATACAGAAGCTACGCTCTTAAATTGGATTAATAATCATAAAAAGGATCTAATAAATGCAACAAAATCTGAAAAAGATTATGTACTATTCGTTAGATCATTAGAAAAGGAGAAAAATAATGGTAAATAAGAAAGAGTTAGAAGCTCAAACTCTTGAAGAACAAACTATTAAATCTTTAAAGAAAATTGCATATAGATTTGCATGGAATTTTGATAGGTCTTTTGCAAAGTTATTATTACCTGTCTTAAAAGCATATGTTTATGATGCTTCTAAATCTATTGACTTATCTCATTTAACAATGCCTTCTTTTATTAAAAAAAGATATTATGATGCTTCATTATCTTCTAAACTTGATAAAAAGATTCATGATCATTATCTTAAAAAATCTCTACATTATTTAAATAGTTGTATTGATGTATTGCAAGATATATTAGATGAAGATACAGAAACTTGGAAAGAAAAATGGAAATATAAGGAATACTTTCCTATAGAATATGAAAAAATTCCAGTAAAAGTAAACAATAAAACTGTGTTTAATATTAAAATTAAACCAGAATTTGAAAAGAATAGAAAAAAGAATACAAAAATTTTAAGTTATAATAATTTTCGCTTTACAAAATGTTTAAGATGGCGTAATAAATATTTATATTGGTTAGTTAAAAATCTTAAGCATTTGTGGTGGTAAAGATGAGATTATATTGTATTGGAATAATTATCGCTGTTGTTGTTACTTGTGTTGGAACAGGAATTTTAGGTTCTAAGATAAGTGATGTTATTCAAGAGAATCGAGTTATAGATCAATTACATGCTCAAGGCTATAAGTTAGTAAGAGCAAATAAAGCAGATCTTCCTTCTCTTGGATATTCAAAATGTGTTGAAGTAAATTATACTTATTATTGCAAATAGGAGATTAGAATGAAAAAATTATTTATTTTAGCTTGTTTTTTAATTACTGCATGTACTAGTGCTCCAGAAGTTAAACCAGTATATCAAGCACAAACAAGACCTGTATATAATACAAATTGTTGTACATCATCGCATACTGTTCGTAAGCCTGTGGAAATTATCTATGAAGATACTACTTATACTACAGTTTATGAACCAAAGACATATACCTCAACTAAAAGAGTTTCAATGCCTTATAACGATTGTACAATTAAATCTTTATGTCGTTAAGCTAAACGATGTAATAAAGTAAAGTATTTATTATGGCGGAAGTATAGACGCTAGATGGAGAGTAGAGAGAAGCTCGGGTGCCGGATTATTTGAGCTTCGAAGATGAACGATAAAACAGAGAATGCACGCGATGTGTGAACTCATCCATGGACTATTCAGCTAATAGTGTTTTGCATTCCAAAACAAAGACTACTCGTTCTATGGGGTGATTTTTAACCAATAATTTTAAATCTGGCCATAGATAATAAATACTTTATATTTCAGTTCTAATAATGTTGAGAAGGGTGATACGTTGAAAAGAATTGATAAAGGCATGAATGAAAAATACTACATCCATCTCGAACCACTTTCATCTGATAGTTATATGTATGGTGTATTATCAATAGTCGATAATACTCCTTTTGATTATAGTGTCAGTGAACTTGTTGGTAAACGAGAAGAAGTTTTAGATACAGTTGCTAAAAAGATAATAGCAACTAATAGTACATTATTAGATAGAAACATTTTTAATTTAAAATTTTCAGAACTAACTGATACAAAATATATGATTCATCATATCCAAAAAGATGATTTCTATAAAGACTATAGAGTTAACATAACTCCAGCTGTATTTTTATCCGATATGAATAAAGTAAGTGCAATAAAAGTAATGGTTCAGAAAAATATCCTGAACCGAAGACTTTTTGAAAATTGGAAAAATAATCAGAAAGATTAATATAAAGCGTTTGCTAACTTATTTAATCTATCAAGATCTGGTAATTCATCGTTTTTAACATAATATGCAACAATATAATCATTAACAGATTTAAGTACGCGCTCATTATAACGAGCTTTCTTAAGTTCTTCAGCTGCAGTTTCTTCTGCAGATTTTTCTTTAATATCTTCAATCTGTTCTTCTGTAATAGGTGTTGTTTCAATATTTTCAGTCATTTAATATTTTCCTCTACTTAAATTTAAATGCTAATGGATCAGAATCATAACGAATTCTATTCCATGTTATTATGTTTTTCACTTTATTTAAATCTGAAGTGCTTATCTTAAACCACTCTCCAACAGAATCACTTTTAAAAGATTTTAGATCTCTATGTACAAGTTTTTCTATTTTTAAAAGATGATTTCTTTCGCATTCAAATTCTTCAGTGAATAATAATGTAAGTTTATTTTGATTTCCTGTTTGAAGTTGTTTTAATCTTCTTTTAGGATTTTTAGATATACCTACTTTAATATATCCCTTATCATTTGAGATAATATACATATATTGATAGTTTTTAATATCTTCATCTATAAACTTCATAGCAATAAGAACTATTTAGTTTATAGACTTTTAGAAAAAAAATATGATTATATGGAAACTTTTAAAAGAAATTTTAACTTATCTATATTTTTAATTGGAAGTGTAATATTTATTCTAAAGCCAGTATCGTTTGTTAAGCTTCCTCTACTAAATCCATATACGAAATTACGTGGATATTCTGTAATACTAATATCTTTTATAATACCATCTTCTATTAATTCATTAAGAAAATCCATATCATGAGATGTATATTGTTGTACACAACAACTTTCTAATATATAAGTAATATCTGAATTATTTTTTGTGGAAAAGTATTCAGAGATTATATATTCTAGAATATTTTTAAAAAAGAACTTTTTTAATAAAATCTTTAACTCATCCAAATCAATCATCATAAATCCTTAATTAAAGAATCAATATCAGTATTTAATTTTCCGTATAATCTTAAGTAAAATATTATTAGATCTAAATTTGCATTATCTTGAAAAGATATATCAATATGTAGTATCTTTTTAGTTTTATCAATCCAAGTATATTTTGTTTCAATTAGAATATGATCTTCAAAATATTCATATATCTTTTTTAATTTTTTAATTAAGATATGTTGAACAGCTGGTACTCCAGTCCAAATTTTAGCATTTCCATTAATAGAATCTATTTGACTTTTAAAAATTTCATCATATCTAAAAAAGCGTGAACTAGGTTTTCTAAGAGCAGAATCTATATCATCTTTTGTTCCTAGTATATTTATAATAAAGCTTCTTAAAATTAAAATCTTTTTATCAGAATTTGTCATAAATCCTCCACAATTTTTATATATAATATAACATTAAATATCCTTTTGTAAAACCAATTTTCGGCTTTATTTTTAAAGTTCTATATAATAAATTCAAATCTTGAAAGAGAGTTATAATGAAAGTATTAAAACAATTTGTAGATAGTAATTCGATACATAATTATGTAATTTTTAAAATATCAGAATGTACAGAAAAAGCTTTAGAAGAAAAATGTAATCTTATATTAAAACAACAATCTTTAAATTGGAAACGATTAAGACTAGAATATTCAGAAAGTCTTAAAGTATTTACAATGATTTATTATTACGAAAAATAAGGGACCTAATTAAAGATCCCTTATATTTTTATTAAATGATATTACGAATTAGAAATCGTAACGAATAGCTGCGTTAACAACAATCATTCCATCTTTGCGTTGGAAAGCTTTTGTCTTTGAATAACGAATAGCAACCGGTTCACTTAATTCAACATCTTCATGTCCAGCAAAACCAGGAACTTTCATTTCACCAGCGATTTCTGCAATATCAGCATATGTCAAAGGATTTGCAGGTAATTCATCAGCATTATGATTGTTATAAGACAATGTTACATAATGAGATTCAGCAGCACCAGAAGCAGAACCAGATTCTTCAGAAACTACTTCATAAACAGATGCACAGATTACCATATAATTTTCTTTGTCTTCTACTTTTTTAATTTCGCCAGAAGCAATCAATTTACTCTTCATCATCGTTGTATTCCTTATATTTAAAACTACGCCTTGTGGAAAATAATTAAAGTGGCGCGTTACTTTAATCATAATTATAGAACATTAAAAAATTATATAAAATTGACATAATTAAATTACTGTTTTATTTGGTTAGTTCTACTATAATAACAGAATAGTTTTTTATTTAGGACGTATTAATCATGTCAAGACTAAATACATTTTGTGGACGCTTTGTTTGGTGTATTCCTGCTTTAATTGTTGCTATTGGTATATTTTATTTTATTAATTTATTTGATAGAATTTATTCCAGAGATTTAAATAGACAGCTTGATGAGAAATATCAATTAGTAAATCTTATAGAAGCTCTTCATAGTAACGAAAGCATGGCTAAAATTGTAGAAATAATGGATGGATTTCAGGATACGTATATTTATGTATTAGAAGTTGAAGATAGTAAAGTAATCGAAGATTTTCATACAGTAAATTGTCCGTATCGTTTTTCAAAACACCCATTTGAAATGGCTGAAATAAAAAACAAAATTAAGAAAAATAAGCGTGGATCTTTTGCAACTATTGTTAAAAATACTGGAAAAATATATTGGGAATACCGTTGGATCAATATTTCAGATAAAAACTATCTTCTATTAATGGGAATTTCTAATTATCCCACGGATGTATTGGATAAAGAACTTCAAATTTCAATCGGAACACTTTTATTAATTACAGCTTTATTAAACTGGGTTCTTGTTGGATATGCTAAATACTTGAGAGCTGGTTGTTGTAAAATAAAAAGGAAAAAATAACGTGAATACTCCAGAAAGTCATGAGCCAGAATACCTTACAATGTTTATGTGTTTTATTTTGGCATTGTTGGGTGGAACTGCTAGAGAACTATCTAAACAGGAAGAATGCTTCAACTGGAGGCGTTTCTTGTCAAATATCTTTGTCTCTGGTTTTTGCGGACTTTTAATTGGATTATTTGCAACCGATTTTGAACATAAAAACTGGTTAATGTTTCTTGCTGGTGTTAGTGGTACAGCTGGTGTAGCTTTCTTAGATTTCTGTTGGGAAGTTCTGAAATCTGTATTGACTAAAGTAGCTGAAAAAGTAGATACTAAATAAAAAGGATCATACTATGAAAAAAGGATATTGGATTACTTTAAGTATATTTTTAATTCTCACAATCATATTTGGTTTTATGTGGTATATAAATGCCTCCGAGAAGAATAAAGCTCGTGAGGAGCTAAAAAATGCACAAATAACGATAGATAATCTTACAACTGATAAAGAAAAGTTAGTTACATATATTACAGAAAGAGATAATGAAATTAAAAGATTACAATCTGAATATAAAGAAAAATTAAAAAATATTCCTAAAGATACTTGTGGAGATCAGAAACCGTCTAAAGAACTTTTAGAATTTTTTAGGAAGAATGTACAATGAAATATATACTTACTTTAATATTAGTTTTAATACTTTGTTCTTGTTCTGTTTGTAAAAATAACGTTATACAAACAAATCAATTCATCCAAACTAATTACGATTTTAATTGTCTTGATGATAATAAAACTCTTTCTGAAATAATTTTATGTTATCAAGAACAAGATAAAGCTGAAAAATTACAAAATAATATTACCAATAAGCTTTTAAAAACAAAATAGAATTTTCGACTTTACAATTACCTTCAAATATTATACATTATAATTATAGGAGGTAAATAATGTCTGATTTATTAGATTCTTTAAAACAATCTATATCTTGCTATTTTGGTAGGACTGTATTTGTAACAACTACAGACGATAATTGTATTTTAATAGCAATTCCTTTACATATCCCTAAGATAGAGTTCGTTTTTTCAGAAATATTAAGAAATTGTAATATTCCATTAGTTAGATATTCTCATAAAGGTGGTTTTCATTTTTATAAAATCTCTAATGAATATCAAAATGAATTAGCTAGATTACCATTTTTTCTAAAGGTTTATAAAAATGTATGATCCAGAATTTGCGCAACTATGTAACAAAACATTAAATTCGTATTATTCTTGCAATAGTATACTTTTATTAGGTAGTTTGCCTAACACTCCTATGACAGATTATTATCAAATTTTATTTACAGCACCGTATCATGAGAACAATTGGAGATATTATCATTTTAAAAAAGTATTAGATGATAATGATATTCCATATGATGAACCCTGTAATGTTAAACCAATAAAAAGTAAAAATGATAAGAATGAAGATGTTTGGGAACAAAATGACTCTTATGTTATTGTTATTCATAATAAATATAAAACTAAATTAGAAAGGATATTTTTTCTATTTAAAATACAAGGTAAATGTAGTGTATTACGAGAAAGTGATGAGTCTTAATATGACAGATGAAGAATATAATAAAAGAAAACAAGAAAATTTCAAAAAGCATCATGACCAACGAGAAATGTATAAAAAGCAATTATTAGTATTATTGCAAATAAGTGGTTATGATGTTAATACTATTTATTCTCCAGTTCACCTTATTGAAGCATTAGATAATATTGGATTCGTAAAAATAAAATCCACATATCATATGAATAAACAAAATAAAAGAGAATTTGAATTTCCATTACGATTTTCCATGAATAATTATGAATTTGAAATGGACGTTGATATTAAACTTAAAAAACCAAAAGCTAACTTTTCAATAAATGGTGAAAGACAATGGTTAGATATTTGGTATAAGAGACTTTATGAATGTCTTAAAGGTAATGAAATTAAAACGGACTTAGAAGAATGGTAGATTACAAACAAGCTTTGACACTCCATTGCAGAATTCAAGGGTATACTCGATTAAACTATAGAAAATGTCTAAAAGATATAGCACAAACATATCCACATTTAGCAACTTATAAAAGAATAGGAAAAGAACACTATATATTCACCTTTAAAGACCAAACTTTAACTATTTGGATTCATTATATGCTAAGTGGACGTACTGATTTTAAATTAAACGATAAAGATATAACTCGCGAAGAAATGTATCAGTTTTTATACTCAGTACTACAAGAATTATAAAAAGTATATACTCAGTTTCTACTTTCATGAATATATTTTTGTTAAGAGTTTAATTCTATCAAGATCTTTTTCTGTGAAGATAATTCGACTCCCGAAAGGTGAACAAGTACAAAACATCTGATCCTTTAATGTAAAACCCATACTCCATAATTCATTTATTATATCATCAAAAAACCTTACAGTAACAATTCCTAAATAAATTCTACTATTATCGTTTATATAATATGATTGCTCATTAACAGTCATGAAATATGAGTTATTTAATAATTCAAAACTAATATTCATCTTTATAAACACCCTTTATCTTTAAATACATAATTAATCTATTATATTGCTTTTTATTAAGGTTATAAACTTCATAATTACTATGCATCATTTGTTTGAATGAAAACACCTTTGGTTTACTATCTTTATTTAATATACCTAATTGTACAAAATAATCAAATAACCTACTAAAATATGAATAACTTAAATATAATGTGGATTTTGTAAACTTAGCAATATATACACAATATGTAGACTCCTTAACAGAAAATCCTAAATTGATAAAATTCTTATTTTTCTCAAAATGACCCATTTTTATAATATCAAAAGTATCTGGAAAAGACATTAGTTTTACTCCTATTAACTTGTCTTAACATCACCTGCAATCTTAGCATACATACATAATCTATTATAATCATCTTTAGTTAATTCTATCCAGTATTTACCACTAATAGTATTAATTCCTAATTCTTCTAATTTAGCTTTCACAGCATTAACATCTGATGTATTGAATATCTGACATACATAACTATTACCAAATCTCTGAGCAAAATAATATGTATCATCACAAATTGTCTTATCTACTGTGGCTTTGATTACTCTCATTAAAAGTGTTTCATCTTTACTATATCTATTGATAAAAAATTCTATATCATAAGCATCTTTTTCCATCTTTATTTTCCTTTTATTATATTGAATTCCATTTCATAGATTTTTTATCATATAACAACTCATCCATTTTCTTTTTTATTTCGATAGGATCATCTATATTTCTAAATATTACTTTAGAAGCACCAATACCACTAAATATAATATCACCATAATCAAATATTCTACCTAATACAGTTTGTCTTACTTCTATACCTTCTAATTTATCATTCTTTAATTCATCTGTATGTATAGATATTATCCCTTCTTTATAAACTACTCTTTTATTAGTTATAATCCTTTCAGTCATAAATAAACTTAAAAATCCATAAACAGAATAACAAAGTAATAGAAACGTACCTAATATAAATAAACCACCTCTTTGATTTATAGCTATATCAAAAGTTAAATATCCACAAACAAATGTCATAACCCACCAGTATAAGAAATTAATCCAATGTAATTCAACTTCATACTGAATCTTTTCTTGAATACCTAAACTTCGATCTATATATCTCATTTCTCTACTTCCTCATATTTGTATATCTCTAAAGGATTTGTATAATCTATGTTATATGTTGTTTTCAATAATAAAAGCTTATCTCCATCTTGCTTACTTATTCTAATACTATAACTATCTCCATGCTCATGCTTTACTATAACTACATTCTGTAAATTCAAAATCTCAACTAATACACTCTTTGCTAGATTTACAATAAACTTTTGACGAACAAAATCACTGCTATAAAACAAATCTTCATCTCTAAGAGTTTTCTCAAATAATATATAATAGTTTCCTAAATTGGTAAAACAAATCTGTAAACCAAAACGGTTATATGTACATACTAAACTTATACTTTCAATACAATATGTTCTTAACAAATCATCTAAAGTCATACTAAATCATCCTCTATCTTAATATATTCATACATCTTCAATAATAAGACTAATTTATTATAGTTATCTTCATCTAATTTTAATCCTGAGCCAACCCTAAATTGATCTATAATTACATGTACACCATATTTCAATAAAGTTGCATATACATTAAAATAAAGTTCTTCTTTACTAATTATCTTTTCTTCTGGTATTTGATTCGTAATAAATACACAAATATAATAATATTTACCAGTACGCGGTAAAAACTCACTATTCGTATTAAGTGCTAATTTCCAATAAAAATCGGTACGATTATAATACAGTTCAATATTTGCTACTTTTTTATTACTCATATTAGTTTTCCATCATACGTCTTTACTAAAAATATTAACTTCTCATACATTTCTCTAGTCATAATAATATATAATCCATTATATTGTGCATCTAAATCATATTTCTTAAATATATCAATAAAGGCCATAGCTATTTCTATATTCATACAATCACTTTGAACATATTGCTGTCCTAAAAAATCTGTATAAAGATGTGACCTAATTATAGACATATCTCTCAAACCAGTAAATGTACCATGACCTGTTGATAACGGTTGTGAATAGTTAATGCAAAGTACAATTCCATAAGTAGATCTATATTCAACACTATAACTAACACTTGCGTCTGTATTTTCCTTAAATATTTCACTTATTATCATAATACATACTTCCATTATTTAACTTTAATAGAAACTTTAACTTATCTAACTCACTCTGCTCTATATATAATGCATTAATATGCGCATTACTATCATATGGCATAATAACACTCTTTATATTTATCTTACGTAGAATATCTTTAAAATACTCATTCAGACTATTATTATTCTTACTATCAAATACAAAAGCACAAACACAATAATACTTAGAATATACTACGTTATATGTACGTATAATAACATGGTCAACTTCAGTCCTAATAACTATCTCATCATCATTATTATAATGTATATATATCATATCACACTCTCTCCACTAACTTTATTTCTTTACTATCAACTGAAATATCAAAATTATTATCATATAACTTTAATAAAAACAATAAATTATTATACATACTCTTTTTAATCCATAACGTCTTATATAATCCAAAAAACTTCTTTCTTATTTCTATACTAATACCAATACTACTTAATATACTAATTAACTCATTTAAATGTCTCTTACTCATTGCTTTCCTATTTGCAAAAATCCTATAACAATCATCTATACATTCACACATCTCATATTCATCAATAATATATAAACAGTTACAATACTTCACACCATCTAAACTATGCTTTCCCACTAAACTATATTTGTCTTCCCATTCATAAAATTCAAACTCATAATATATATCACGTCTATCACTAAAATAATCACGTAGTCCTATTTCTATTCGTCTAATCATTATATTCCCCTTATATATAAAATATAACCATATATAAGAAAAAAGTAAAACCAAAAATCATAACTCCTCACTCTCTATATCCATCAATTCATCTGCTCCTAGACATAAAAAAAGAAAATATATACAGAACATATACAAAAAGAGTATGCTATCAGATAAAAAACGATAGCAAGAACAAAAATACAAGAAAACCTGTATATAAGGACAAACAAAAGAAATAGGAGTACAGACTAAATACAGACAGAATACAAGAACAGTGAGACAACAGAACACAGAGACATAGGCATAACCACACAAAACTAACCATCAGAAAACAGACAAGGGCCTATAACGAACACACCAGAAAACAGAAAACGCCGAGACACCTACTGAATACTCAAGGATATGATAACACTTACGAAACTGTGAAAAACACCAGAAAACAGAAAACACCTACTGAGTTGGAATTAGACAAAAAACTGCCTATACGTAAAGGCCCCTGTCTGCCGTCCGCCGGCTCCGGTATATATTATATCGTGTTATATTTTAGTGGAAATAACCGGTTATTATAGATACTATAATCTATATAAATATAAAAAGATCCACTGAATATTTTTGATTTTACATTTTATAAATAATCCACTAAAATAAAATTATAATAAATAAAAAGATAATAAAAATCCACTGAAATATAATTTAATATTTTATAATCAAATAATAAATGATAATTAAATAAAATCAAATCATTTATAAAAAATAAAAATAATATTTATAGAGTTGTTATATTTTATATTTATATAGATTATATAATAACTCTATAAATTATAATAATATATCCACTAAAATTATATTTAATAAATTATAATCAATAAATAAATAATATAAAAATTAAATTTATTTATATTTTAGTGAAAAAATAATATTTATAGAGTTAGTAATAATTATATAAATAATAAAAATAATATCCACTGAAATAAAGTTGAATATAAATAAGTATAATAAATGATGATTAAAAAAATCAAGTCGTTTATATTTTAGTGGCAAGTATGTACTATAGATATATAATCTATATGCAAGTAGTAAGTATATTAGTTGTGTATAGACTATATATCTGAGTAGATGTATAGAGTGCTAGAGATAGTGCTATTGTATTAACTTTAATTTTAAGGAGACGTAATATGTCAAAAGTTCAATCTAATTCTGTTGTTAACACTGTAGCTGGTTTCGATTTAGATAAGGCTTTAGAAGTAGCTCAGGCAACTGAAGCTAAGACTCATGGTGGAGCTAGAGGAGCTGGTGAGTTTCAGACTTTAGTATTAGCGATGCTCGATAAGGCTGGAGTATTGACGATCAATCAGATCAAAGCTGGTTTAGAGTCAGTAGGGTTTAAGGATGTTCATGGTAACTCAGCAACAAGTAAGTATATTGCTGATAGAATCTGGACATATGCTAAGAAAGGTAAATGTGCATTTGGTGATGTCAGTGGTCAGTATATGAGCAATGCTCATCGTGCAGAAAATCCGAAAGCTGAGTAATATCAGTGAGCGGTGCTAGTGGGGGCGGTGCTTATCTTAAGTGATGAGTGCCGCTCATTAGCTAGTAATATAAGACATATATAGTAGTATAAGATTTGTGAGCGGTGTTCGTAATAGATACCGCTATTTTTGTATATAAGAAAGGAGACGTGAGTGATGTCTAAGAATAAAATTAAGAATATCTATGAGATGAAGCAGAATAAAGCTGGTGAATGGTGCTTATATGATAATTTGAATGGAGTAGTAATGATGCGACATCCAGATAAAGCTACAGTAAGTATGATGATGTTGAAGATGTATCGAGATCTAAGTATAGCTGTGCATGCAGTACCAACGATAAGTAGTGCTAATCTTAAGTATATAGCTAACAGTAGTTGGGGTATGTAGAAGATATTATGTGAGCACTGAAGATTCACCAGCAGTGTTTTTAGTGAATATTGCTGGTGTTTCTTGAATGCTTAAACAGTATTCAGTAATGACATTAACACTAGATGAAAGGAGATAGTGAGATATGTTCAGTAATCAGAAACTAATAGATGCTCAAGAGGTTGCTAAGACTGATGAGTATGAAGTTGATGAGCAAGGTTTTGCTGTAATAAAGGATAGTATAAATCCAGACAGTAGATCTTTGTTAGATGATAGTCAGTTTAAGAGTAATGGTACTGATGGTGTGAATGATGTTAATGAAGCTAATAAAGTAATTAATGAATTTCCGACATTAGAAGATGTTACGAATAAAACTGAGGATAAATCGAAGGAGAATATTGGTAGGACTGTAGAACAACAGTTACGAGAACTTATTATGAGTAATAATGTACCGTATTTAATTGAAAGCGGTAAGTATAGAGATGCTAAGATACTTGGTAAGTTACAATTACTGTATTTAGAGTCTCTTGGAGTATAATTTCAGTAAAAGCTCGTTAAATGGTCGTACGTGAGCGAAATTAGTTTTTATATATAGTTATATATATTGAATTGATTTCGTTTATGTACGGTCAAAAAAAGCTTATTTATGGAGGTTTTAGCATGAATAATAAGATAGAGTATATGAAATTCGCATCAGATTATAGGTCTATTGAGGAATTTCTTAAGACGACATCTGGACGTATGTCTGTAGTTGTAGATGCATCGATATATGGTTTTAATACATATAAGTGGTTAATGTTCGAATTTTACTTAGGATTAGATGATAACAATAATCAAGTAATATACATGAACATTATCGAGAAGACTGCTAAAGGTGATACTCTATTGAATAAGTATCCTGTTAAACCTACAGTAGATTTCTTGAATGAAGTTAATAAGTTTATCGAAAGAATAAAAGATGAAGAATAAAAACTTTTTACCAGATGAAAAAGAAGATGACTTTAGTTACGACTTTCCACTGTTTAATTAAAGTCAATTTTAGAATATATTAATTTAATATTAATATATTATAAAATCAGAAACAGAGGTTGTCTCACTTCAGAATATATTAATTTAATATTAATATATTCTGAAGCTTGTTAAGTAATAAAACGAAAGGAAGTATGAAATGAAAACAGGAATGTATATCTATGTAATTAAGTCTGATACTAATGAGTATGGTGAGCGTCATATTCAGAGTGTAGAGAAAGATTTAGCTATACATCATAAGTCAGGAGTATTTGTAACAGAAAAGAATGGTCTTGTTAAAGATACTAATGTTATGTTAACGTATACCGCTAAACAATTACAGAAATTAGTATTTGAAAATGCTTATAACGGTTATTGTAGTAAGAAGTTATATAACCAATTCAGAACTCAAAAGCTTATTGAAGATACATTATTACGTAATCAAATGATGTCTGCACAAAGAGTTGCTGCTTAATTATAGACGAAAAAATAGACAAAAAAGAGTATTTTTTCATTTATTATAGACGAAAATAAATGAATGTCATAAACTGAAGGAGGTTAATCATGAAAAAAGTATTCTAGATATGATACAATGATATGATAACGATATAATATTCTATTACTTTTTACTTAAACTTTGGATTAACTATACTGAAGGAGAGTAAGATGTGCGAAAGACCTAGGTGAGTATGTCTATTATTATGTATATATGTTATATTAACGATATTTAATAATAAAATAGGAGATTAAAGAAATGACAAAAACATTATTACCGTATAAAAGAACATTAGAAGCAAGAAAGTTATATAATAACGCTGTTAAAGAGTTTACTGCTTCTTATGACTTAACTAAGATCAAAGATGAAAAAGAAGACTTCGACGATATATTAAGTACTAAAGTATATGATAAAATCATGATTAAAGGTTATAATGACATATACGAAATTGTAGACAAGATTATTCATGAAGAAAATCCTGAAATATCTAAAGATAAAGATATACCATTTCACATGTTTTCTTATGTATTAAATAGTGATACATACTTAGACTGCGATTGTCTTGATTGTGCATATGATACAGATATTATTACAGAACTAAAATCATTACTATCACCATTAAAACCTGTATTAGAAGAAAACAGCGATTATCCTGAAGAAGAAGTTAATAAAGTATTTGACTTTGCTCTAGTAATCGTTGATAGTATTGCTCATAAATACGGTGAAAGAGGTCAATACTTCCTAGATTGGTGGGGTAATACTGACGGAACGATAGAACTAGTCGACCAAATAGCTAATGGAACAATATAACTTATAACAAAACGTTATAATTACTAAATTTCACACTTTATTATTAAATATCAATAACTTAGGTAAAATAATCTATACTTCTCGAATAGTTAACTGAGAAAAAAGGATCATTTTCCCTATATACGAAATACAAACAAAACATCACAAATCGTTATAAATTGACTTAACGATATTACAAAATGTTATAACTTAAAAATGAAAGGAAAATACTATGTCTAAACAATACATCATTACTGATCCATGTTACATCTTATCTGATACTGTATGGCAAAACATCTGTAAATCCTGTAAAGACGATGACTACTATAACGGTACATTCGATAATAAAGTAACAGAAGAACTAAACAAACTCGCTAATACCACTACTGCTAAAGCTTCTACTACAGGATTCGGTGATTGGCAAAACTGTATACACTCCGATAATCCTACAGAAGCTAATATCATCCAATCAGACTTCTTTGCTGACTCAGGTATGGTATGCGTCGTAGAATATAACGATATCATCAAACAAGCTCTAAAAGATAAAAACAATGACCACTTAACAGACGAAAATACAGGTAGTGCTGCTGTCATAGAAATACAAGACGATTCAGATATAGATATCGAAATGGATACTTCTGATACTAACTGGACTCAAGTAAAAATCAGCACTCCTAACGAAAACTTCTGGTCTACATATCCATATAACGACGATGACGAAGAAGAAGATGAAGATTATTGCGACTACGATCCAGAAGATGACGAATAAAAATAGAATAAAACAAGAACAAACAAGACTTTTTGTCTAAAAAATGGACGAAAAAAGTTTTTAATAATTTCAAGTACTTAGATAAAAATCCCTATAAGGAAAATAAAACAGAATTGTAGGGATTTTTGTCTATTTTGTCCAACAAGAAAAAGGAGATAAAATCATGCTTAAAACTTATGGTGATCTTAAAAAATACTTCAATAACATCCTAGAAGAAATCGAAGATGTACCTGATTCTAAAGAACTACATGTATCCTGTAATACATATAGACAATACGGTACTCTACTTTCTATTCCAGGTCAAGGATACATCAACCTAAACGAACTAACACCAGAAGATGAAGACGAAGAAGACTAAAGGATATACACACCATGAAACAACTATTATATACTATCTCATCTATCACAATACTTTCAATTCTTATCCTATGTATACTTACTCCTGAAAAAACACTCCAAGGAGAATATACTGATGCTGTAAAATACTGGTCTAACAACACCTACTACACCATGAACTTTATCGACCCACTCTTTATCCCTTTGCAACACAACTAACCTAACTGCCATAAATATACAGCAAGTTAGTCTCACTAGATACATGCATATAAGAATTAAAGAGCGGGTAGATGTCAGTGTCAGTCCTTGTGGTTAGTGTGTCTAAGTCCTCTGTGCATTATCCTGTAGTTAGTCTCAGACACATTGTCTGTAAGTCTGTAGTCCTTGCACATCTCTTATATGTCTTGCAGTAAGTCTTGTTATATATCTTAGACATATTGTCTATTGTGTTAGATACGTACTGCAAAATGTATGTTAAGTCTGTGTGTGTCTCTTATATGTATATATGTTATCTCATTATGTTTTATTATTATGTATATGTTTTTGAAAGGAGGTGTATGATGAATAAGAATAAGATATCTGGTGAAGATTTATATAGTATGATAAGCGGTTATAGTTATGAGACTAGATGGGATAGAAAGCAGTTTATTTGTGTATATATAGATGATTTAGAAAGAAAAAGTAGGTTTTTAATATTTAGATTAAAGAAAGAAAGAGATGATGTGTATATGGTTATGTTGAATTATTTGAAGTATGATGAAATAAAAAGATTGTTTAAGTGTATAGGAATTAAGATTAAAGAAGAATATAATAGAAAGTATATAACAAGTGAAGATTATGATAAGTTTATGTTATTATTAAAGTTAAGAGGTGTAAGGAGATGGGATAGATAGTAGTTATTAGGAGTTATATGTTATGTGTGATGATATAGAGTTAGTAAGAGTAATGGATGTAACAAAGACTGATGGAGATAAAATAGTATATATATGTTTTGAAGGAGTATGTAAATATCTAGAGGTTTGTTGTAGATATAATAGAAATATAAGAAAGTATGAGTTTGATAGTTTTGAGTTTAGAGGATATAATAGAGGAATATTGAATAAGATATATGATATTACTGGAGAGAAGGTAGAGAAGTATTATAATAAGTATTATATTAGTAAGGAAAGTATAAGGAAGATAATAGCGTATAGTAGAATAATAGGTATATATGGATGGAAATATGGAGGTTGTTATGGTTAAGTATTCAGTTGGTATAATTCCTTGTGGTAAGATTTTGTTAGATAGTGATAAAGGAAAAGTATATAGAGTAACAGATAGTGAAAGTGTACATATATTTGATTGTTGTGGTGACGTAGTAATAAGTGTGGATAAAGTAAAAAGAGCCACAAGAGATACATTTAGGTGTGAAAGAAGTGTAGAGGTATGTATACAAGGTAATGGATATGATGTAATAGTAAGTGAAGATGGATATATAGAACGTAGGAAATATTTTGAAAGAATTGAAGACGTGTATAATTTAATGAAAAAAGAAAGATGTAATGAGAAAAGTATTAAGTTATTTAGAGTATTATTAGATAAATATAATAAGGGTGAGATAGAGATAAGGAGGTGAGTTATGAGTGAAAATGAATATAAAAAACTTGAGGAATTAATAAAATGGTTAGAAGATAAGTTAGCAAGTAAAAACTTATTAAGTCATAGTTTTGGTATATGTCTTTCTGTAGAAGATAAAAAAGATGGTGGTTATTATGTTGGTTTATGTTTAGATGATTATCGTACGAGTTATATAAGGTTTCGTGATTTTGGAGTTAGACGTAAAAAGTTTTTAGAGACGTTGGTTGGTGAAGAGTTAGAATATTTTGAGGAAAAAGGTATAGCTACTATGAATGTTAGATTAGATGAAAAACATATAAAGAGGTTATCTATGTTACGTAGTATCTATCATTAAATGGAGTATTACTTTATAGTTTAGACAGGAGGATATGATATGGAAAAAGATATTGAAGTAAAGTTAAATGAGATGAATGCTAAGATAGATAGTATTTGTAGATTTTTAGGAATATCTAATGATATAATTGAAGTGTCAGATATTAAGAAACATTATTACGAAGTATGGGTTAGAGATGCATATGGTAAAGTAATGATGAATACACATTATAAGTTAGAAGAAAATGCTGAAAAATTAAAAGATTATATCATGACATATAAAAAGAATTTAGGTGTTGTGGTTGAGATAACTAAAGAAGATAATAAGTATTTTAGTAGTCCTTTAACATATATTATGACTGGTACTGTAGTACAATCTAAAGCACAGTTAGAAAAGAAAGATGAAGAGTTATTAGAATATGATAAAAAGATGTTTGATACGATTGTTAATGATATGAAGAAAACTATCTATAAAGTAGAAGCTATTATAGATGATATTGAATCTGGTACAATGTATGTAAATAAAAAAGATTTAGTATTTATGAAAGATGTGTATAAATGTTTAGGATTATTTAATGAAAAGAATAGTAAGATTAATGTTGAGAAGCTTACTTATAGTATTGAGTCAGTTGATGTGAAAGATTATGGTAGAGATGTTTGGACAGTACGACGTATAGCACGCTTATTAGGTTTTGTAGGGCGTTATGCTAAAAGTGATAATAAACGTGTTAAAGAATTTATTGATAAGTATAATTTAAAAGATGATAATAGTCATAAGAAGTTATCATTAAAAGAATTTATAGACATAGTATTTCATGACTAATGACATAACGAAGGAGAGCAGTGATATGAAATCATATAAATTTTTTGGAAAAGGTTATAAGTGTCTAAATTATGTTTATAAGTTAGATGAGGTTAAGTTATTACTGTAATATTGGACAAAGTCTTTTGTCTATTTTTCAGTAAATTAAAAAGAAAGGAGGTAAGCAATGTATATTGTTGAAGTTGTTGAATCTTTTGAAATAGTTATATCACGAGATGGATTTGGAGAAGTGATTGAAGTAGAATCTCATGAATCCCGTAAAGTTGTAGGAATCTTTCGTGATCGTGACCGTGCTGAGAAATGTCGTCGTTTACAACCTGAGTTTGTTGAAGATCATCAGAGTTTGGAACCTCAAGTTATAATTCGTGAAATTGATTCTGATTTATAATGAATTGAAAGGAAGTTATAATGAAAGGAAGAGTTAAACGAAAATTAAAAAGAATAGCTAATATTTTAAAGAAAGCTTTTTTACAAAAGAAATATATAAGTGAAATTCAATATAAACCACGAGAACCAATGGAATATATTTGCGTACCATTAACCACTAAAAGAAAGGAGTGATAACTATGGGTAAACTAATATGGGTAGTATATAGAATTGTAAAACATGGTTATAAAGAAAAAGCTTCATTGATATATCTCTGTAAAACCAAAGAGCTAGCAGATTATGCTGCAAGTAAACTCAATGAAAAATATAAACAGACTATAGAAAATTGTAATAACTCCGGTGAAACATATATGTCTTTTTATGTTAGTAGCTATAGACCATTGTGTATTACTAAAAAATTTATTAATGAAACTATGGATTTTACAAACGCATTTTAATTAGAAAGGAGGTAAGTAATGACTAAATTATATGTAACAGCAGATGAACTTAAGAAAGCTGCAGACTATCTTACTTCTATTAAAGAACGAGGTGGCTGTTATTATTGGAAAATATACGCCAATACAGATGACAATAAAGATATATACATTGTCTTAGGTTGGACACAATATGAATATGATAGTGGCGATACTAAATATTATGATAAAGGATATAATTTAGCGGTTAAAGTTGCATATCAACCATCTAATAGCATAATGCAATGTAGTTATGATGTAGACTTTAGTCTTCCATACAATCCAGACACTGGTGAAATAGATAATGATTTTGAATATCTATTAACCGATACAACAGACTTTAATTCTGTAGCAAAAGATTTAAATAGTAATGCTTCATGGTTAATTAAGCATTGGAAGGAGTTAGGTCATGAGTAAATGGACTGATGCTAAATTAAAACGTCAAGTTATTGAAGAATGGAAAGACTGTTACGAATGTGGACATTTTCCTGATTTTATATGTGATCAACCTAACGTTAGTGAAGAAGAGTTAGAAGATTATGCTAAAGAATATGATATGACTTTAGAAGAATTTAAAAAGTATGTCGATTATTTTCTTTCATATAACGAAACTAGAACATTTTAAGGAGTAAATACTATGAGTAATATTGTATATTGTATTATTGTACGAGATAATGGTTGGGATGATGACGAATTGAATGGGTCTACTAAAGATTATTATAGAGGTGAACGAGCAATTCGTTTAATTAAAAGTTTTATAAATGATTGTTGTAAATGTAGTGAAATAGAAAGTATCTATAAAGTCCATCCAGATGATGTTAAAAAGTTATCTAAATCTAGTATTTTAACTTTTGAAGATGCTGAAAATTGTGTTAGAGAAATATTAGAAGATATATATGAAGCTGATAAAAAATTACTAGATAAAATTATGACAGAAGAGTATTATAAAAAGTATAAAAAATATTTAGATAGAGATACAATTGAAAGATGGAAAGAGGATAAAGATAATGAATAAGATTAACAGTGTATTAGATCAGAAAATACAAGATCAACTTGAAAGTTATCCTAATCTTAAAAAGTATGTTGAACATTATATAGAAACTGATGGTGAACCTGAAGATGAAGGATGTATCTCTAATCTTGTTTGTTATTTTAAGTTACAATGTCTTAAACATAATTTAAACGAGACAAAAGTATTTAAGTGGAATAAGAAAATTTCTGATGATTTCTATACTTGGGGTACTAATTCACGTTGGTCTAATACTTTTGATACCTTTTTATACTATAATTTTCAATATGTTGTAGAAATTGGTATTAGTTTAGCTGAAAAATATGGTGATATTGATGTAGATAAGGAGTAAATACTATGAGTGAATATTCATATATAGAAGTTTATTTAAACTATCCTGGCTGTGAAGATGAAGAAATAGGTCCTGGTGAAGAATACTTTAAAGTAGATCCTAATGATAAAGATACAATAAAAGCTTTAAAGATATTAAAACCTTATTTTGAGGATAAAGAAGAAATATATTGTGCAGAAACAGATGGTAATAAAATGACAATTAAAAAGAAAGTATCTAAAGTAAAAATTAAAAGGTATGATTCATATATAGATATATTAAAAGCGGATTGGCTGTTTCCTTCATATGATACTGGATTAATATGTTGTAATAAAATTGATCCTTTTATTGATTTGGTTTCTGAATTTGGTTATCTTCATCCAATAGTAAAAGAGACTTTTAAATATATCTATGAAATCGATTCGAATTTTTTAAATGAATATATGTCTTGGGCAGAATTAAATGGAACTAAACAAGACACTAATATTTTTGTTAATTCATTGAAATTAAAATAAAAGGAGTTAATACCGTGAATAAATATGTTGTTATATATACAGATCATGGTTGTACTTGTGATGGTTTAGCAAGAATCCTCGGTACATATAATACTAAAGAAGAAGCTCAAGCTAGTATGACCAAAGATGTTAATCAGTACTTAATAGATAATACTGATTATGAATTAGATGTTGATGAAACTTCTCATCGTATTGTTACTAATAATATTGGTGAAGATGCTTGTACTTGGCAAGTTTTAGAAGTAGAAGTATAAATTGTAAGTAATCTTTAACGAAGGAGAGTATCGATGTCTAAGGAACAAATTAAAACTAATGAAGTAGAATTACGTTTTATAAATACGCTTACTCATGATAAACATAATCCGTTAACTTGTGGATTTTGTTTAAGTTATAGTGGTATTGGTGAAGATATAAAGTTAGTTGAACATAATGGGTTTAAGAATTTAAAAGCAGAAGACATTGATGCTTTCCGTAGAGTAGCAGATATGTTAGAAGCTATGTATAAATTAAAAGGAACTGACTATTTAGAGGAGATGAATAATGCGTAAGTTGTTATTTATGTGTTTATTGTTATTAGCTTCTTGTGATAGTGGTGGCGAAGAAGCACAATATCCTGAAACAAATTCTTGGAGTACTTATTGGATTGTTTGTATTGATGGTAAAGAATTTATTGAAGGTGCTAAAAGATTATCTATTAATTTAGATATAGATACTGGTAAACCTATTCCGTGTAATGTAAAAATGAGGAGATAAATAATGTCAGATGAAATGTTTACATATTCTGCTAGTGGTTATGTATATGGTACAACTTGGGATGGTCATAAAGGAGCATATACAGCAAGAAATTATAGTGACTATGATCATGAAGATGAATTAAAAGCAGCAATTAAAAAAGATTTTGAATCTGGTGCTTTAGATTCTGGTTTTGGTTTTCAGCATTTAGATGCAGCTAATATGACAATTACCATTAGAGATACAATAGTAGTTAATGGTAAGTTATATCATCGAAATGATGAAGAATCATATATTCTAGGTAAAGATGAAGATGTTGAAAAATTAAATGACATCTTATCATATGCGGAGTAAAGAAAATGAGTAAATATACAGAACTTAAAGATAAAATGAGTAAATATCATAATGATGGTATTGAGTATGTTTTTGGTTTAGATCAATGGCGAGATTATTTGAAACGTCATAATCTAACTGAAGAAGAAGCTAAAGCTACATTAGTTGGTGATGGTTATGGAGGTGTTGGTACTAAAGAAGCTTTTGCTAAAAGAGATAAATACTTTGAGGAAGTTCAAAAAGAAATCTCAGAACAAAGTAATCCTGAAGAAATCTTTGAACATGAATGGTGGAATCATGAGTGTGGATATTCTGGTGATTATACAGAAGCTTTAAGGATTACAAGATGTTATTTTAAACATTATACTCCTAAAGAATCTTTTATAAATAAATTACAGAAACGATTTAATGAATGTAATTGTTAAGTAATATTATTTATTTTTTTTGTTTTTGTCTATTTTTGTTTATTAGTTTTAGTAACTCATACTTAAAGAAAGGAAAAATACAAAAGAAAACAAGTCGAGAAAAAAATAAAAAATAAAAATCAAAGAAACATTAATTAGAATATCTAAAAATCATAAAAATAAGAAAAAATTATAAAGTTATGCACAGTTATTTTTCTGAAAGGAGTTAAATATGTCAGTAACTATATTATTTCCAAAAAAAGTTGTATATATTTACAAATTGTTAGTACTTCATTAGTAAATATATATTATTGTATTTATCGTTAATTAAACATAGAAGGAGGACTTTAATAATGAAAATACCACAAAGATTATTACGGTTAACTTCAGAGCAACTTGAAGCAAAATTAGAAGAATTACGTAGAGAGTTTGCTGAGTTAACTAAAGACCATAAAAGACAGCATGGTCGTAAAGGTAATGTTTCAGATAATATTATGGAAGAGATTGTAAGATTAACTAATAATATAGCTTCTGTAAAAACTAGAAAAAAGAACAGAGACCTTGATAAATCTAGGGATAAAGTTTATAAAGAATCTCTTGGATTACGTTCTGAAGATGAAGCAGATAAGCATGGTATAAAACCTGTTGATGAAAGGAGATACATTAAATGCTTTAAGAGTGGTTATATAAATGCTCCTGTTTATAGAACATACATTAAAAGAATGACTGGATTATCTTTAAATCAAATGTATGTATTACAAGAAAGAACTGGTTATATTCCAACACCTAAGATTAGTTTTAATGAAGCTAAGAAAGATGAGCAAACATTATATGATAGTGGTGAAATATATAGTAAAGTATTATAATCCACTAAAAAATAATTTTCTTAATATTAACATCTAAATTAAACTGAAGGAGAGTGTATGATGTTTAGTAAAGATAAGGTAGAAGGTCCTATAAGTAAATCTCAAATGAGTAAACTTATTAATCTTATGCTAGAATCTAAAAGAGCTAAAGAAAAATATGATGCTTATAAAGAAGAAATTACTAAAGACCTTAAAGATGGTGAATATGTTATTCCAAATGTAGGTAAAGTTATTAAATGTACTTATGTTAAATATCTGTTTGATAAAACAGAATTTTATAATAGTCATCCGAATATTAATTTAGATGATTATCAGAAAGAGGTAGTAACTACTAAATTAGATATTAAAAATCTATCTAATATTTGAATTTTTGGTTTTACATTCTATTATTATTTATTCTAATATGTCTAATGTAATTTAATGAAAGGAAAAACAATTATGGCTAATAAAAATATTCAAGACTCTAATCTTATGCCGAAGTTTCAAATTGATACAATTAGATCTGAAGATGGAAGTCAAGTAATTCCAGGTATCAAAAAGATGTATGAAATTGCTTATGCTTTAAAAGATTCTATTATGCTTTGGGGTGCTCCTGGTATTGGTAAGTCTCAATCAGTTCAACAATGGAATCAAGAAATGATTGAGAAGATGAAAGAGGAAGGTAAGAAACCTTGGTATCCATATGTAGTAGATGTTCGGTTATCTATGAAAGAACCTGTAGATATGGTTGGTGTACCTATTCCAGTTAAAGATGATAATGGTAAAGTAACAACACAATGGGCAACTCCTTCGATGTGGCCTACAGAAGAAGATGCTAAGAACTATTCTGGTGGTATCATCCTGTTAGATGAAATCAATCAAGGTCAAGCTGCGATTCTTAATGCTGCATTCCAGTTGATTCAAGATAGAGCTTTAGGTGAATATAAAGTACCAGAAAACTTTATGATTATGGCTGCAGCTAATCCTCCAGCTTATAACTCAACTGTTACAGAATTATCTGTTCCGTTAGCAAATAGATTTAGTCACTTTAACATTGTACCTAACTTCCAATCTTGGTTGGATTACAGAATCAATCATGGTGGTAACGTAGATGTTATGGCTTACTTAAAATCTCAAGCAACTAATATGTTCTTTGATGAAAAGACTATGACAAGATTAGTTGGTGAACTTGGAAACGCTATGTTTACAGATATTACAATTACTCCTCGTTCTTGGGAAGTAATTGAGAAGTTATTAGCATTACCTGGTTTTACTTTAGAGGAAAAACAAAGATATGCAACGGGTCGTTTAGGTTTGCCTGAAGCTAATAAATACTTTATGTGGTTAAAGAATAAACAAAAGTATCAAGATTGGCGTGAAATCTTAATTAAAGGTCAGCCGTTTAAATCAGAAGAAGCTTCAGAATATTGGGTAACTCAAATGAATTGTATCTCAAATATTGTAGCAGAAGCAGATGATACTAAATGTAGAAGCTACATTGAGAACTTCTTAAAAGCTACAAAGCAACTTAAATCTCAACCGTATAAAATTACAAACGTTATTCAATTAGCAAGAACATCTCGTTGTAATAAGAACTTAAAGTTATTCAATCCGATTAAAGATACAGCAGATATTGTAGATTTTGCAATTGCATCTTTGAAGTATTAATTTTAAGTTATGATGTAGGGATTAAGTTAAAGTAGAAATACTTAATCCCTTGTTGATGGAGATTAATTGAAGGAGAAAATAATGTTTGTAATTAAAGATAAAAATTTAGATATGTATGTTGAGCTTAAGACATTTACTCAAGATATAAATATCAGAATAGATATTATACCTGTAGCAAATATTGAGATTGCAACTCTTTTAGAAGATCAAAGCGAAGTAGATTATGTTATGAATATCATGAAGGATCAAGGAGATGATATTAATAACTATGAAGTTTTAGATTATGATAACGAATTAGTTAAAGTTAAAGCTAAAGAAGATGAGCAAACTATTCGTGCAATGGGTAATGCTTGGAGTAATTCTTCAGAAGACACTAAGAAAGAATTACTTCAGAAGATACTAGAACAAAAAGGACCTGATGCAGTAATTAAATTTATGAAAGATGTCGAAAATGGTATTGATTTAAATACAGCTGCTGCAGGTAATGTTAGTAATTGTAATTGTCATATGGGTATACAGTTTAATCCTCAAGATCTTTTAGATGTGTATAATAAGTATCATGGTTATGCAATTCAGTTATATACTGAAGAGCCTGAAGAAGTTGATAATTATGCAGTGACTAGAATTATACCTGATGAAGATGAAGACGATTCAGTACTTTATATGAGACATCCTCAAAGTCTAACAAATTTCGTTGACTTAGATTGTAAAGAAAATATTTTTGATGCAGGAGCTGTTGCATATCTTTGTAGTATACCATTTGACGATGATATTATACAATATGCTTTAGATCCAAATAATATGCCTTTTGTCGATAAAGATATTATTGCTTCTAAAAATATGCCTCCACTTCAAGGTACTTTACTCAATGAATTTAATTCATGCTTAGAAAAATATCTTGATGAATAATAACTATACTTTAACTGAAGGAGAGTATAATGAATAAATTTTATGATATGGAAACAAAGATAAATAAAGTTATTGATATTCAACAATTATGGGATTCAGCTTGTACAGAATTAGCTTTAGAATTTCCTATCTTTGGACAGCTTATTCTTCAGATTGGTGTAAGATTTGTTTGGGATCAATCAAATAAACATATGGCTTGGACAGATGGTTCAAAGATTACTGTAAATGAAGCATTCATTCAGTATTTTTGTGCTAATCCTAAACAAGTAGATGATACTGGAACAGTACATAATATGAATATTTCTAAAAAAGAATTAGAGTTTGTATTATGTCATGAACTTATGCATCTTCTTGGATTATCTTTTGATAGAGGAACAAGATTAGGTATTGTTAAAGGTACTTATTCTAAAGAATTACAAGCTAAATGGAAATTATGGAATAAAGCTACTGATTATGAAATTAATTCACAGTTATCTAATAATCAGCAACAAAATTCAGATGGATATTATTCACATAAACCAGTTGGAAATATGCCTTCTTGGGTTCTTTATAGCTCTAAATATAAAGATATGACGGCTGAAGAAATTTATGAAGACTTATTAAAAGATTATGAAAAACATCCAGAAAATTATACCTTTGATAAAAATGAAGATGAGGATGATGGTGGTAACAGTATAAGTGGTCTTCCTGGTTTAGATAAACATATGCCTATCTTAGATGATACAACCAGAAATGAACTTATCCAAAAGATTGCTAATGTAACTTCTTCTACTGGTCAAGGTTATGGTTCTACAGCAGTTTCAAGACTTCTTGATATAGCTTTTAAGCCTATTCCTTTTAACTGGAAGAAAGCTTTACAAAGATATATTCGTAATTGGATTAAAGATAATTATACTTGGAATAAACCTTCAAGAGCTGGTATTGCTGCAGGTCTTATCTTACCTTCATCTTCTACAACACCTTGTATGCATATTGGTGTAGCAATCGATACTTCTGGTTCGGTTGGAGATAATGAATTACAAACTATGATGAATCACTTATTTACAATCTTAGGACAGTTCAAACAGTTTACTGTAGATGTATGGTGTAATTCAACTCAAGTACATGAAGATACTTGGAAACGATTTAACGCTTCAAACAAAAGAGAAATTAAAGAATATGCTTTCCAATCTGATGGTGGTACTGATTTGAAAAAATCATTTGAATTTATAGAGAAAAAATATAGAAATGAAAAATTAGATTTATTACTCTATATGACAGATGGTTGTGATTGTGATGTAGATGGTAGTGATACACTTACTTGTAAATGTCCAGTTATTTGGTTAATCTTGGATAATAATGACTTTAAGAAACCAACTAGAATTCCTGGTGCAGTCTATCCATTTGTTGTTGAAAAAGAAAAAGCTGGATACTAAAAATAGTTAGGGATAAGTAAACTCCTTTCTGCTTATCCCTTTCTATACCAATTAACATTACGAAGGAGAGTGAATATGACTAATGGTGAAATATTAAATAGTTTAAAGAATTGTAATGACGAAGATAATTTTAAGAAATGTAAAGAATTACTTCCACTTTGGAATAGTAGTGAATGTGCATTTCCTTCGGATTTATCGGTTAAGAATTTTATAAAATTAGATAAGTGGTCTTTTGAAGAACTTAATCAAATATCTACAGAATTATTTATCAATAAGTATCTTGCTCCTCATATGAAAGATGTTTATTATATGATTAAAGAATTTAGATCTAATCCTAGAAATGAATTGACATATGATCAAGAAGCTTATGCTAAAATTATGGGTTATAACTTAGATTGGAATGAGAATGAAACAGATGTAGATAGACAAAATAAAAAAGCTACAATTCTGTATGAACATTCTATCTATAGATTCTTTAATAACTCTAAACTGAAAGGTAACAGCAATGACAACCAGAATAATTCTTGAAGACCTTACAGATAAAACAAAGAATGATTATTATGATAAAGAAAAAGCTTTAAGAGATTATGAAAAACTAATAGAAGCAAACAAAGATCATAATATTCAGCTTAAACAATATATTCCGTATTACAATTGTAGTTATGTCGAATGTACTACTTTGAAAAGGAATTTCGATAACTAAAATAAATTAGGAGTCTAAAAATGCCTAATACTAGCACAACATTAGAAGTTGTTAAAATACTTCTAAATAAACATAAAGATAAACTTCTTCCAATCGTAGATAATCTTATATCTAAAAACTGGAAGGAAGCTTCTGAACAACTTAATGATCTTGGTCCACTTCTTTATAATATCTGTGAAGAACAAAATCTTTCTTATGAAGAATTTTGTGCAGATTATTGTAATCCTACAATAAATAAAGAAATTATGGAAATGATTGTTAAAGAAATATATAAAGATTTTAAGAAGGAGTAATTAATATGAAAAATATTGGTGAAATAGCTAGAGATTATGCTTTGAAAAGTTTTTATGCTTTTTATCATAAATATTATGATCCTAAAAAAGCATCACCTTTAGAAAAAAAGTATTATAAAAACGAATATTCAAGAATATATAGTAGTGAACGTAATAAACTTAAAAAAGAAAGAGTAAAGTCTTTTATGACATTACTTAAACCGATTCTTGAAGAAGCTTGTATAAAGAATGGTTTTAGAATAACTAGTAGCGGTGAAATTTCTATTCATTGGGAATACAAAGATCGTATAGCTAAAAGATTAGCAGAGAAATTTGCTAAAACTCTTAAAGATGAATATGGTATCGATGGAGTAAAAGTAAAAAGTAAAGTTTCAATGAATGGTTATAATCTTTTTGATTTATCTAACATTTCAGTTAATAAAGATTTATTATCTGAAAATAAAGATTAATTATTATGTATATTTAACTAATAACTTAATTTTTTTAACGAAAGGAAAATACAAATGTTTATTGTTTCTCAAACTAGTAACCCTGAAAAATCTAAAATGTTTTCATCTTTAGAAGAAGCTAATGATTTTATTAAACGTCAACGTAAAGCTAAAGGCTTTTATACTGTAACTGAAGATAAACCAGTTCAAGAAGGAAAGTCTTGGAAAGAAGCTGTTGAGTTTAAAAATGAAATCGAAATTACAAGAGCTAATGTAAAACAATTCTATAAAAAAGAAGGTTTTATTAAAGTAGTTGATCGTAAAGGTAATGTAGTACATATTGGTCGTACTAAAAATATGGGTAAAGTATTCAGTAACTATGTAAATTGTGCTAACTATAAACAATCATATAATTTTGATTTAGATTCTGGTGAGCATAAATTATATTTCATGGAAGCTAATACTCATCAACTCTAAAGTCTTCTTCTGAAAAATAAATCTAGGGTGAGATAAATTTATTCTATGATTTGTCTCATCCTATTTTTATTTATCCTTTATATAACAAAAGGAGAATGAAATGAAGTATGAAATAAGAGAAAGTAAATATATTCATGATAGAGATGAATATAGACTAGAAACATTTTATCTTAAAATTATGCCAAATAAGTATGGTGAAGCACGATATTGTATGTCAATACATCGTATAACGGGTGATACAGATTTTGAATTTTATTTACCTTATAATAACCCTTATCCTATTGAGTGTTTAAAAAAGTTTCTTAAAAAGATAAATGTTAAATATTATTTATATAACTTAAGTATAAGGATAAACAAAGAAAATTTAGATAAACTAACATTTTTCTGTAAACTTTATGGAGTGTAAAATGAAGTATGAAATAGATACATGTAATTATATTCATGATAAAGATGAATATAGATTAGAATCATTTTATCTCAAACTTATGCCAAATAATCATAGTGGAGGATTTTATCATATATTAGTTAATTATATAACAAATGATGAATTTGAACTTTATATAACTTATAGTTATTCTTATGTTATAAAATGGCTTAAAAAGTTTCTTAAAAAGATAAATGTTAAGTATTATCTATATAAATTAAACGTAAGAATAAATAAAGAAAATTTAGATAAGTTAACGTTTTTCTGTAAACTTTATGGAGTATAAAATTATGAAAACTCTATTTAATATAATAAAAGAAATGTCTTGTGCTGGAAAAAGTGGTTATATCATTTCTAAAAAGAATGATAGAGTTTGGTTTTATTTATTTTCTTATAGATTTGATTATGAAAATATGTTACGTGAAAATAAACCAAAAGATAATGATTTAGATTATTATTATGTTTCTATGACTGGTAAAAATATAGAAAAACATGTTAGACTTCTTTTTAATGAACTAAACATTAAATGGATATATAAACGGATTTTTGATACAGAAAGATTATGTATAAGTAAACAAGATTGTGATAGATTTATACAAACTTTAAAAATTTATGGTAAATAAAAAATAAATGGAGGATATAAAAATGTTAGATAAAGTTGAGATATATACTCTGAAACAATCTAAAGACGAGTCTGCAGTTTGGCATCCTCAAGAATTTATACATGGTTATGATAAGAATAAAAGAATATTTGAAATGTATAAATTTAATGATTATGATATTGGTATAATAAGAGATAATTATCTTAATAATACTTTTATATTAAATTTATTAAAACAATTAGAAATTAAATATACTTATAGAACAAAGCATGATCGTGAATGGTATGGTTTATATAGCAATCAAGATTATGAAAGAATAAAAATGTACTTCCAAATTTTAGGAATAACTGAAACTTATAAAGAGTAAATAAGAAAGGAGACGTATTATGATTAAATATAATTTATACTTAGGATTAAATGATAAAGATTCTAAAAGACAAAAGATTTCTGAATTAACTGCAATCAATATCATTTCAAAGTATATTCCTAACTGTTCAATAACACCTTTTAAAGGAATATATACTCATGAAAATGGTCAACAAGTTAAAGAAAATTCATTATTAATTACTGTAATCGATTTAGATAATACTTTTAAACCAATTCCTGTTACTAGACAGTTAAAACAATTATTTAATCAAGAATCCATTATCGTTGAAACTGAGGAATCTAATTCTATCGCAATGTAATAACGAAGGAGAGTATGCTGATGTCATTTGGTTCACTGATGTATTTAACTACTTTTATCGTATATATTTATTGCTATTATCAATTTGTTAAATGAAAGGAACTAACATGAATATTAGAGAGTTTTATATTAAAATTGATAATGAACTTAAAGTAGCATATATTAGTTTTATAAATGATGAAGAAAGATTATGTGAAGTAAATTTTCATTATGATGACGGTTTTTTTACAGCATATTTCGATGTTTGTCATCATGCTTTAAGAACCTCTATTGAACAGTTATTGACAGAATTAAATATTGAATTTGAAAAACCTTTTAATGGAAGGTCTTTTAATATTACAATAAATAAAAACAACTTTGATAAATTTGTATTTAGTTTGAAGTTATTATATCCGGATTTATATACGGAATTATATTTTAAAAGATTTAATACGAAAGGAGTATAAAATGAGTGATTTGGATTTGCCAACAAGTATAAGTATTGGTAATGAATATACTTTATATGCAGTATTTAAAAGAAACATATATTATGGTCAATTTGATGAAGATAAAATTGGTTCTTTTATATGTAATGATGTATTACATAGTAATATTAGTTATTCGAGAGATTATAATAATTCAAATATTTTTACGAAAAAAGGTGTTTATAACTTTTATGATAAAGAACATGATATCTTTAAATTTTTTGGAAGAAGATTAAGAATTTCAGAAGAATTTGCTAGAAAATGTTATTCTATGTATGACGATGATGAAGAATTTATAGCAAAATATTCAAGTTTAGAAAACTTTAAAAAATATGTAGCAAGCTTTATTAGAAAAGAATTAAATATTTCTGATGATTATGTCTTTTTAGATAAAAATGGTTATATTACAGATATACATTTAGGAGAAATATTATATACAACTGAAAACGCTGAAAAACATTATACGTTTTATATTGTTAAATTAGATCCGAAAAATATAGAGTTTGATAAAGAAACAAACTGTAACAAAGAACCATTACTTAAAACTTTTAATAATATTACTGTTTATAAACAATTATATTTAGAAAGTATAAAACATTTTTGTGAAAAATATAATGTTTATTTTTCAAGATGTAATGATACAGAAGATATACTTAAAGCAGTAAATAATAATATATGCTTTGGAACGTTAAATTTTGATGCACGATATGATCACAGATTACATGAGACATATGATGATATGATGAAAAAACTTGTGAACAAATTTACAGAATCATTATTAACTCATCTGTATGATGGTAAATTCTTAAGTGATCTTGAAGAATTATGTTGTGATCGACAAAGCATTATTGAAGGATTGTCAAAAAGTATTATTAAAGGTATTAGTAACGGTATTAATAATATTAAAATAAATGGTATAAACTAATAAATGAAAGGAGGTTACTATGCTATTATATAACTTACAATTACAATCTTATACAAGAGATATTAAAAAAGGTTATATAAAAGCTGAAAGAATCTATGGCTATTTCAGTATACATGATTCAACTCATGATTATAAATCAGATTTTGTATTTACTGAAACAGGAAGATTATTTATAACCACCTTAGATATGGCTGGTAATCATTTAGATTTACCGTTTATAAAATATATAAAAGATAATTATGGTATTCAATTTAAATTTTCTAATAGAGAAACTTCATCACCTTCAAATTATAAAACCTACATTACTAAACAAGAAAATTTTGATAAACTTAAAACTTGTTTCTTAATTCAGGGTATTATATCTGATAGGAGGTAATTATGAAATATAATATCGTATTAAATCCTAGATTGATAGAAATAAATCAAGTAAATAAACCTTGTTCAACTATTGCATGGATAGAATATCATAATATTAAATCACAATTTGTTTGTTATATTAATTATTATAAAGATTTAGAAGTTGTAGAATATATACTAAAACATCTAAATATCAAATATGAAGTCAAATCTAATAATATACAAACAGCTTATTATATATTTATTACGTATGATGAATATCAAAAATTAATTCTTTTATTAAAGCTTGAAGGAGAGTATAAAAATGGAGTGTATATATTCAGTTTCGACATTGAATGATGGAGTTAATTCACATATCATTTATATACAAGGTAATCATGCTTTATTGATAAGTAAACCTTATAATGATTCTGTAAGTATAAGATGTAATGTTTATGCTTCTCATCAAGATTATATGCAATTTATTGATTATTTGGTAGAATCAAAAATAAACTTTATTGATCATAATACTGTAATTGATCAACATCTTGAATTAAGTGTTAAAGAAAGAGATAAATTAATAATGTTACTTAAAATTTATGGAGGTTAAAATGATAACTGTAGGTAAAGTAATAAATCTAAAACTTTGTTGTAATGTAGTTTATCCAATAAATAGTATTGATAATTGTGATAAATTTAAAATTAGATTTAACGAAGCATTAGCTAAGGTAAATAATATTTCAAATTATGCCTATTATAATATTTATAAAGAAAACTCACTTGGTTATTCTCAAGATAAATTATCTTTTGATGTTTATTCCTGTACATCATATAAAATATCTTTAGATGATTCAGATGTAAAAGAATTTAAAAAATATACATTAGGAGTGGATTATGGAACTATGAATGATTATGCTTGTAATTTCTTTTCAAAGAAACTTGATAAAGAAGTTATTGGTTTTTATAATACTGGTTATAGAAGTGCTAGTGGTTTAATAAATCTTTATCATCATGGTTCATTCATAGATGCAGATGATTTTAAAGACATCAGAATAATTACAAATGAAAATCTTAAACTTATTCAAGCTAATGCTTATTATAATCGTAGTTATTTATGTGTTGGACCAATTATTACAATGTTAAATACTTTATATGGTTGTGCATTAACAGATATTTCTGAAAAATTAAAGATAAAGTCTTCAACAAATTGTAACTTTAATCGTTTTTTTACTCAAAATGATGCAGAATTAACTTTAGATTTAGGTCAGTATTTAGATGAAATTAGAAGAGAAGCTACTAAAAAAGCTTTAGATAAATTTGCTAAATCTAGTGTAATAGAAACGTTAAATGAAATGAATGCAAAAATTAAAGTCGATACAAGAAGTGAAATATTATATATCGATTTTAAAGATTTAATAAATAGTTTAATTGATAAAAATTATAAAAATAATACATCAAAATAACTTTTAAAATCTTTATAAATAATTTAAAAACGTCTGAAAGTATTAGTATTACTATCATTTGTACATATAAAATTTTTACAATTTACAAAATACGTATATACTAACAGCTTAAATGAAAGGATATTAAAATGATTAAACTAACACCTGTTAAAAAGAAATACTTTGTATCAATAGAGCCATCACATTATTCTAAAAGTTTTACTGATATTTATAACTGTAATAATACTAATAAATATTCTGGTAAAGTTACAGATTATGCAGATTATCATATTACTATTTCAAGAACAAATAGAAGAATAGATAATTATAAATATTTTTATACAAATACGATTAAACAGATTACTGATACTGATAGTTTATTAGAAATTACAAATGATTTACTTAAATTTTTTAGTAGACGTAGCAAATATTATTGGTCAAACAGTAGATGTATTAGTTTTACTGATTTAGTATTAAGTCTATGTCAAAAGCATTTAGGTAATCATTATATTGTAAATGATGGTGATATTTACTATTCAGAAAATAAAAGTCCTGAAGAAAATAAAAATAATATAATGCAAGCTTTACAAGATCTTTATTTGATTGATACCAACGATTTAGTATCAGATACTTTTATATCTAAAGCACAGCAAAGACATATAGATTTAGAAAAAGAAATGAATGTTAAAAAGACATTATTAAATTCGTTTTTAATGGATAATATAAATAGTATTATAGAAGATTATGGATTAAAAGCAACAGAAAACGGTATTATATTCGAGTATAAAAATTCTTATCGTGAAGGTTTTGATAAATTTGTTATGAAGGCTTTACATGAATTAATCGAAATACCATTAAAAGAACAACTTAATCTTGATACTAAATTTACTAAATCAAGATCTACTGCTCTTACAGATGGTTATTCTGTATCTTGTTCTTTAAAAGATATTAGAATAAATACAAAGGAGTCATAAATGTTAGATTTAGATGTTATCAACAGATATGGAACTGATAATTCATGTACATATTTTTTCCATTATAATGATTCATCTTGTCAAATGGTTAGAGTAGATGTTGAAAATAATACTATTTCAGATATGGAGGTTATAGATAATAAAGATAAATGGTTTGAAACGTTACGTGAGTTAAATGTAATTAAGTCAAAACAACATAAACTAACATTTAAGAATCTACAAAAGCTGTTATTATTATATAAGATTATGGGTTTTAATTTTTAAGGGAGAATAGATATAATGATGACAGTAATTTTATTAACAAATAATATAAGGAGTAATAATAATGAGTAGTATTAAAGTAAAGTATTTAAAAGAAAAATTAGAGTGTGCTATGTATCAATTAGAGCAACTAGACGATGAAGACAATGTTCAGCTTACGTCTAACACATACTTTTTACATGGTGCTAATAATTTCTTAGGAATTTCTGGATATGATGGAGGTTATCTTGATCTTGATCGTATTGAAGAAGCAGTTGAAAACGATGATGAAGAGGAGTAACAGAAATGAAAGAGGTCAAAATTATATTGGTAGATGATGGAAGAAATTTTGACTGTAGATCCGAAACAGAAATATCTTATAATGCTAATTTCACTAGGCTTACAGCAGCTATTAATGAAATCTTAGATGATTTAGATGATGATCAAGTATATATTAATTTTAAGAATCCAAGTGAAAAATGTTATCCATTTTTTATTTGTAAAAATAAAAAAGCAGAAGAAGCAAAGGCTTGCGAAATTTTTATAGATTATATATATTTTTGGGTAGAATTATATGGTGATTTAGAAAAATTTTATATCACAGTTATCAAATATTTTCCAGAACTTATTGACCAAGTAGTAGAAGATATAATAGAAGAAGGATATGATGATCCTGCTGATTATGATGTTAATATTGAAAAATTAAAACAACAATATTTAAAAGAATAAAGGAGTAAAAAATATGATAAAAGTATTAAATAATATTGACATAATTATAACCGGTAAAAATATTTATTATAATTATAACGATATATTATATACAAAAGAACAATTCGAAGATAAATATATTTTACATGTAGATACACCTTCAAAACCACAAGAAGAAATTAAAGACTTGTTTGATATTGAAGGTAATATCTGTGTTAAACTTCAAAAAAGTGATTATGTTAAATTTAGTTTTGATAATGAATATGATCAACATATTTCTGGTGAAGGTATAATCACTAGAGTAGAGTATGATGATAATGATAGAATGGAAGATTGTTATGTAGTTAGAACTAGTAACGATCCATTAGAAACTATTATTATCTATGGTCGCGACATTGACGAAGCATGGAGGTAAGTAATGGATGAATTATATATTGAACAATTTAATGATGATGACGTAAAGTGTTATGGAATGTGTCTTAGTGATTATGGAGTATTCGATAACACAGGTCATTGTTATTTTTATGGATCTAAAGGAGAGTGTGAAGCATATCTCATTAAAAGAAAAGGAAGTAATTAATGACTGTTACTAATATAATATTGTTACTTCTCTGGATTACATGGATGTTTAGTATATATCTTAGACATAAAGAAAACATGGTTAATCTTGAGATATTAAAAATGTTAAAAGATAACGAAATTAATGGAGGTAAATGATGTTTGTTCTTGAAGTAAAACAAAATACATACGTTAATGCTTTTGATTCAACAACCAAACAAGACTTAGGTGATGAATCTGGTGAGTATGAATTGCAACCTGGATTATATCCAATTCATGAATTTGATGTTGATATAAATCAAGTATATTGCATGACTATTCTTAAAGACAATAAACTTATTGAGATTCAATTTCTTGATGAGGGTGATGAAGCTGATGAGCCACTCACTAATTATCTTGATATTAAATACTTGAAACAGTTTAATTTTTCAATGTTAAAAGGATATAAATAATGACTAATTTATATTTCGTACAAGGAATACCAACAAGTTATGCTATGCCAGATTTGTTTGTATTTAGTAATAAAAGAAAAGCTGAATCAGCTAAAAAAATAATTGAAGATTTTTATGATTCAATGTGCTTTGATCAAGTATATGAAATTAAAGAAGTTGATATTACAAATTTAAATATTAAAGACAACAAATTATATTGTGTAGTTGGAGCAGTAACACCTCTTGAAACACAAACTTGGATATTCGATACTAAAACAGAAGCTGAGAAAAAAGAAAACGAATTGTGGGATGATCCTAATCGTTTTAATGATGCTCAATTTTATACTACAGAAATAGATTTGAATAATCTAAATACTATAAAATCCATAAGAGATTTTATTAAAGAACAAAAAGAATACTATGAAGATTGAAAGGAGGTAAAATCATGTTTGTAGTAAAAATATATCAAGAAACAGATGATGATCGAATCCATGATACTGATAGTTATTATTTTAACACAGAAGCTGAAGCCAAAGCATTTGAAGAAGCAATGAATAAAAAAGGTAAAGAACTTTTAAATAGATGGGTATATGTAAAATTTAATGTATGGAGTTATAAAATTGAACCTCAAACATTGTCTGATGCTTTAAAAGATGCTAATGAATGGTATGATGCTGTGTTAGATAGTGGTGATGAAGAGGAGCAAGATGATGACTAAACAATATGTTACTGCTGATGAGCTTAAGAAAGCTGCAGACTATCTTGCTTCTACTAAAGAAGAAGGTGGTTGTTATCGTTGGAAAGTATATGCTAATACTGAGGACAATAAAGATATAAGTATTGTCTTAGGTTGGACAGATGGTTTTGATAAGAATGATCCTGATAAAGATAAATATCAAGATGATACTTGGAGACTTGCTGTTAAAGTAGGTTATCAACCATCTAACAGTATAATGCAATGTGATTATGATATAGACTTTTATCTTCCATATAATCCAGACACTGGTGATGTATGTGATGATTGTGAGTATTGCATATATGAAACAACAGACTTTGAAGCATTAGCTAAAGATATTAATAAGAATACTTCTTGGGTAATTAAACATTGGAAGGAGTTAGGACATGAATAAATACAAAGTACCAGTAAAACTTATCTTTACAGGAACAGTTGATGTTTTAGCTGAAGATGAAGAAAAAGCAAAGAATATCGTTTCAACTAACTTTAGTGGAATGCTTGCCTATGCTGAAAATAATTGTTGTGATAGCATTGAAGAATGGGATATAGATATTCATGGTGATACTGAACTAAATGAAGATGAAGAAGTTGAATTAATCGGAGCAGTAATCGATGAAGAGGAGTTAAGCGATGAGTAAATATAATGTATGTTATTGGTACGATACTGAAGATAAAGCTTGGAATTCTATAGAAATAGATGATGAGTTTACTAGAGGAGATAACATAGTAACAGTTGTTGATAAGACAGATACACATGTTACTATTGAATATCATTCTGGTAAACGTATCAAACTTACTAGAGAACAAGCACTTAATAGTTTATATTGTTAGATCATTGAAAGGAGTTATAATATGTATAAAATATATACAATAACAATTGTTACTGCTGATAATAATAAAACTTGGTATTTTACAGATGAAGATATGAAAGATGAAGTATTAGATTACATTGATACATTAGGTATTGAAGATAAGATTGATATACAGACTGATGAATTCTTTGCTAACTCAAATGTTGATACCACTGAACGAGAAATATTTAATTTTCTTAATGGTTAATACGAAAGGAGTATTCTAATGAGTAATCCAATTTCTAGTACTAAACACCAATGGGTATTTAAAGGTCATCCATTAATTAAAGCAGTAGCTGATAAAGCTAAAGCAGAAGGTTACAGGGTATTTTTAAATGTCGATGGTGGTTCTTGTTTTCCAGAAGGTACATATGGTTTTATTACACCACAAGATGGTAGTAAGATATTATATTTTCAAATGCAACCATTTAATATGTATGTAGAATTTAGTGTTCAGATTGTACCATCAAAAGTATTTGGTTCTAGCTATCACATTAATAATGATGATATTTGTTGTTTAGAAGATGTTGATAAGTACTTGAATTTGAAAAGTATTTTCGATAATATGAGAAATATGGAAGATCGAACATTATACACATTAGATATGCATATGAATGATCAATGGGGATTAAGCAATTATGCTGAATATTAATAACATATATATGAAAGGAGTAAGATTATGAGTTATGAACAAAAATATGATAAAGATATTTTAGCTGAAGAAACTATCAATGTTGATGGTGATGACTACACTTGCTATATTTTAGATGATAAAGATTATTATAATGTACATGTTGTTGATGATCATTATCATGATGATGAAGGTAATACATTAAGACTTCAAGAACCAAAGGAATGTGTAAGTTTAGATAAGGTTACTTCTAAACCATTCATGTTATCACAAATCATGGAACATGTTTTATGGCACATGTGTTATGGTGAAAACAGAAAAATGTATGACTTCAGTATTGATTATGAAGAAAATGATTTAAACTATTAATTTCTAATATCACGAAGGAGAATATACGATGTCTAATACTTTTAAAATGGGTGTATATGTATACAGAACAAATGCTTGGGGTGATTGTTCGTTAGATGGTATTACATCTAAGAATGATAGACTTGAAGCATGTTGGAATACAAAAGATATTTATAAAAATCCAGATCCAGAAGTTGCTAAGAAATGTGATCTTATCATTCGAGCAGATGAAATCTGTGGTGGATTGAAATGTATTCGTGCTTGGGTTGTTGATAAAGAAACCGGTGAACCTACAAAACGCTGGGGAATGTGTGGAGGAAATTTTGTTTATAGTTCTGATGGCAGATTTCCAAAACTATTAGACTTTCCTGAACCAATACAAGTTATGGATAGATTCGAATAAAAGAAATTGAAATTTTTGGTTTTACTTTTTAATTATTAATATTATAATTATATTAAGGTTTAATTTTGATTTGGAGGATACAATTTATGAAAAAATCTACTAGTCTTATTATATCACTTTTAGGTAAACGTAAAGGAGGTAAATAACTAGATGACATTTGAAATTGATTATGTCAATAAAATGGTATCTGAGTTTTTAGGATTTAATATTCCATTAAATACTTTTGTGTCCATGGAAAAAGATACTAATAAATATTTAATAAACTTAGATACAAATAAAATAAAAAATATGGATTCATTTCTTAATATGTTATCCTATAAATTATCAAGTGTTAGTGAAAATATCGCAATTAACATTGGTAAAAGAACAACTATTATTATGGATGAAGATACTTTGATTAGATTTATAAATATTGTTAACATTAAAAAAGGAGATTTAAAATGTGGTATGTAGTATTAAATGGTAAAAGAATTCCTGTTCCTTACAGAACTTATGATGAATGTATGGCAGAATGTCGTAGACTTCAAGAAACTATGTGTGCAGTAGCAGTACATCCTGAATTAGTTAATGACTAATAAAAGGAATTTAGTATGATAAAAGTTATAGTCGAATTTTATAATGACAAACATCCATTAGGTTCAAAAGATAATACTAGATTACATCTTGGAGCACGTGATGAAGAACATGCTAAAAAGATTATAGAAGACTCTAAAAAATTCTTTAGTGAATCAATGTTTGGATGGAAAGTCAATACAAAAATAATTAGAAATGACTGAGATTAAATTCTCGATATTATTATGTTTATTTCTTTTGAAGGAGAATACATAGTATGGAGATAGAATTAAGTATAGTGAAAAAGGATTCTACGGGAGTTTATTGGGTTGTATTTCGTATTATTAACAACGACTGTATTGTTTATAACAAAGCTATGTATAGATTATTATTAAGGGAAATAAAAAACTCAGGCTTAAAAATAATAAAAAGCTATGAGCATAAAGGCTATTATAAACTAACTCTTACAAAAGATGCTATTGAAAAATTATGCTTTTTTATTAAGCTTTATAAAAAACGAATGAATGCATTAGATACTGAAAATGTTATTTATTATGAATTTTAGAAAGGAAGTATAAAATGAAAAAAGAAAAAGAGTTTAAATTAACCGAAGTAAAAGTTATTAATTATGGATTAGTCTTAAGTATAAAGATTAATAACTTTGCTTTTAGAATTATATATGACTTTTATTATAATACATTTATGTTAGAAGTTGATTGTCATATTTCTACTACAAAAGGAAAAGCTTTTGAATACTTTTGCAATATCTTTAATTTAAAAATTAAACCAGATGATAGAGGATGGTATAATGATATTGCTTTAGAATATGATGATTATTTAAAAATAGTATCACAACTTAAATCAATGGGTATCAAATATAAATATGGAGATTAATCATGAAAAAAGAAAAAGAGTTTAAATTAAATGGAGTTTCGGTCATTGAGTATGGAAGAACTTTAAGTATTAAAATTGGTAATGAGTCATTTCATATTATTTATGATTTTGAAGAAGATTGTTTTATATTAATTGGTGATATGCCTGTTATTAAAGGTGAAAATTATAAAAAATTTTGTGATTACTTTAATCTACCACTCGAAACTTATTGTGGTGGTATGTATTATAAGAATGTAAAGCTTGACTATGATACATATAAAAAGCTAAGAATGCAATTTAAAATATTAGGTTATTTATTATAAAGAAGTTAAACTAAAACCTTTTGATAAAATAATGAAAGAAACTTGTAAACAATATAATTAATAAAGGAGGTTAATATGACTTCTATAACTAGATATTATAATAAAAAAGGTCAAATAATAGATGAAGAACCTAACAGAGGACCATATTACTATTTAGATTTATTAGATTGTGCAGGAATGCATATACGTATTTATAAAGAATATGCACATAGTATGATAGAGTTAGCTGAGGTAAGTTATGATAGGTTATATGTAGAAGGTGAGAAGGATTATAGGTTTGCTAAGGTATATTTTAGAGTAGGTAATTATAGGGAATATTTTGAGAATAAAAATAATATAAATTTATTTATTATGATCGTTAAAATACAAGCTGCATTATCTGATTTACCAAAGAGTTTAGTTGATGATTATATTAAACTTATAATAGAAAATATAATTGAGGAGTAAACAAATGAAAACAGATATCTCTAAAGAAATTTTAAAAGATATTGGTAAAGCACTTACGGATATTTTTATTAAGAATAATTTAATACCAAATAAATATGTATCAATATCTGTGCAAAAAGCTAAAAAATTTAGAGTATTATATGAAGAAAAATCTGATACAACTTGGTATGCGTTAACAATTACTAGATGGGTTTTTGAAGGAATTGATCCAAAATGGAGTATTAAAAGAATAAAATTTATAGAAAAGTTATTGAATGAAAAAATAGCTGACGTGTGTAAAAATATATTTAAAGATGATTTATTTTTGACTGACGAACAAGTGAATAAATTATATATAATGTCAAAAATTTATAATTGATTTGTCTTATTTGTTTTTATATTGTAATATGTATTTATAAACTAAAAGGAAGTTAATATGAATAAAGAATGTGAAGAATTAATTAATGAAGTTACAGCAACTATTTGTACAAAAGATAATATATTTAATGCTTTAGATAATCTAGAATATATTATTGATACTGTAAAACACAATGTTATTAGTGAAAAATTTACTAAAGTTTATCTTATCAACGGTAATCCAAATGATGTACGTCGAGAAATTAGTGCTAAGTATGGTTTTAGATGTAGTTGGGAAGGTTCACCAGAAACATGTGGTATTATTACAGTATATGTACCAAAAGATAAATGTACCAAAGCATTACTAGATAGCTTTAAAAAATATGATAAACTACTTGGTGCTCTTGGTACTAGTGATCCATGTAGAACATATCCAACTATAGATTAGCTGAAAGGTTAGATATAAATATGAGAATTTATGAAATTGAAAGCTATTTAACTAATATATTTAAGAAAAATAAGCTTTTAAAAGATAATTATTCAGTATTTATAATATATATAGCAAATAATAGTATCTTTTATAATTATGAGAGTGAATCAGAAGCAAAATATTATATATTTGTAGGGTGTTTAAAAAATACCAAAACTGAAATTCCTTTTGGAATACGAAGAAGAAAGTTTTTAGAAACTTTACTTAATAAACAACTTAAATGTACTACTTATAATTTAAAGTGTTGTCAAGAAGATTTAGAAAAATTATATGTATTATCAAAAATTATGCAGTGAGGAGGTATATAATGTTAGAAGTTAATATTTCAGATGCTATAACAGTTAAGCTTTTAGATAATGCTCATAATATTATTGATAATAAGTATGTATTAACAGCTAAACAATATAAGTTATTATCTGTTGAACAAATTGATGAATTAACATTATTATTTAAAGTTCGTGATTATAATACTAATGAAATTATTATCTTTTCAACCGAAGATGATGACATATTACATCGTCATATAGGTTTAGAGCATATTACTAACACTAATTTACAAATGAGAGCTATTAAAAAGGATTGTAAAGCCGTTGCTTCTAAGTTATATAATATATTATGTAAAAATGGTTTAATTAAAAGTAATAATATAACTGTTGATATTACACATTATGGTGGAAAAACTTATCTTATAGAAATTAAAAATTTAAACAATTATTCGCCTTATTCATGTTGTCCATTTGGAGTTAAAAGACTTAAATTTATAAATGAAATTACACAATTTAATTTAGAATTATCTTCCAATAATAAAGTTTTATGTATGGATGCTCTTCAATTTAATACATTAAAAACAGTTTTAAATATCTTAGGAGCCTAATATGACAGAAGTAAGATCTATTGTTACTATTCCCTACGATATTAATCCTAAAAAAGATATATATCCAAAAGGAATAGTAATAAAGAAAGGACAATATATTGTTAATGAGTGGGAATACGGTAAAAAAGTAAGTTCTAGTGATGCATTAAATCTAACTAATAAAGATACTAACGAATGGACTTGTTTTCTACTATATCATCCAGATAAATATACTAAAGATTGGATTGTACATACTGAATACTTTTAAACGAAGGAGAATATAATGATGGAATTAAGACAATTATCATATTATCTTTCAGGTTTTTTAGGTAAAAAATTAAAGAAATCAAGTATACTTACAAGATATTCTTTAGATAAACAATATATTATTATTAGTACTAGTAATAAAATAGTATATAGCCATATTTTAAAAGCAATAGAACAGTTAATAGAAGTTGTTCCAACAAGTAGAAGAAGTCCATTAGAAGGTATAATACCAGGTAATCATTATGAATGTCTTATTTCAACAAAAGATGCAGAAAAACTAATGACTATATTAATAATTGGAGGATACTATATTGGCTAAATTAAGATTATGTAGAAATATTATAAGGAAATTAAACAAGAAATTCCATGATCAAGGTCTATCTTTTAGAATAGGAAAATATAGAAAAAATAATAACATTAAATTACTTATAACTTTTTATTATTTAAGATTTAAAGATTTAGACTTTATTTCAATTAAAAACTATATTAAAGACTTTGATAATACAGACGATTTTAAGTATAATATATATGAAGATGATATAGCTCGAACTAAAACAATAGTAATATTTAGTAATGAAGTAATTTTAGAAAAACTTTTAGCTTGTATATTATTGTTTCATAATTGTGATAAAGAATGAATAGATCACCGCATATTGTTTTAATCAGTCCGTAATTTATTAATTAAAAAATTAAAAATTTATTTATTTTTGGTTTTTTAATTTAATAAATGTATGTTAATATTTAAAAATAAATGTAATATAGTAAGTAAGTTATTAATTAGATCATATAATATATAGAATTATTAAAAAATTAAAGAAATAGGAATTATTTTTCCAAATAGTAATCATTTTTTTCTAAAAGATTATAGATTGACATAAAGGTACTTTTTTTGACCGTACAACAACTTTACAAAAATAATATATGATTTATTATATTTTTTAATAATGTTGATTCTGGATTATTTTAGGAAGTTTTATGAAAGCTAAATATATAATTTATTAATGAGAGTTAAATAAGATGACATATTCACAAATAAAACAATTATGTTCAAACTTAAGTAATGTATTATGTGCATATTTAGATGTAGAATGGGGAACAATTACATTAAATACTTGTGTTCAATCTGATAATAAGATTGAATATAGTTTTGCAATATGTGGATATGGTAAGTATAAAATTAGTAATCTGTTTAAAACTTTAGAAAAATTCTTAGTACAATTAAATATAAAACACCATGCACCACATATAATGTTAAAACAAAATTTATGTTTTGTTCCTATAGACGTAGATCAACTTGATAAACTTATCATGTATTTTTCAATAGAAGGTTTATTATGAGTAAAGATTATGATACTTATCTTGAAGAAATCACAAGATTGCAAGAACTTTTAAAAGAAACTTTAAAAGCTAGACATAGTATTTTCTTCCATAAAACAAGTATATTAGCTTTTGATGAAGATGTAGAACCTTTAAAGCAATTTCTAACAGACTTAGGAATAGAATATAAAGAAACACAGAATGTTAAGATATCAGATACAGAGAAAGCAATAACTCTTGCAATGAATGAAAAAGAATATGAAAAACTTGTAGCATACTTTAAAATAAATGGAACCTATTAAAAATTGCTTTACATTTGAATTTTGTTTGATATAATTATATTATATTTTTTGAATAACTTAATTCTAGTTAAAATAAAAGAGATACCTCCTTTCGAGGTCTTCTGGCATATAAGACCTAAGCGGTTATGATGCGTTACTAGAGCGTTAAAACAAATCTCACTTCTAAAATATTTTTTATCCGCAGACCAATTATTTTAGAAGATACGTAGTCAATCATAGCAATATGCCAATACTTTTTTAACGAAGGAGAGTATGTATGAAATTTTATTTTGAGGGTAATTATCATAACAAAGTATATTATAACAATGAGTTGTATTCAAATAAAGATAATGGCCTTAAAGAAAAATTAAATGATTTATTCAAATGCTCTTATTTCAAATTTTTACTTTCAAATACATGTAATTATTCTATAACAATAGATAATAAACAATATTGTTTTATGTCTTATTTTATAGCATCAACGGCATATACAGCAACTTTAATAGAAGAAAAACTTAAAGAAATTGGAATTGAATATTTTAAAACAGTTAATAATGAAATTTATTTAGATGAAAAACAATCAGAAAAGCTTTATATGTTTTTAGTTATTAATAAAATTATATAGGAAAATATTATGCTTAAATATAATCTTATACCAAAAATTCATACTGCAACAAAATTAATAAGTAGATGTATGAAGATAAACCAAAATCATTTATTATTGTTTTCAGCAAGAGAATTAGGTTATATTACTATTAGATCTCTTTCTAAAATAGATATTATTTATATGAAGGATAAGTTTGAAGAAAAATATAACTTTAAAACAATTATAAAAGATGATTATAGTTTAATTATAAAAATTGAAGATATAAATAATCTATTTGCACTTTATAAAATAGAAGGATGGATTTAATGTCAGAATCAGATAATATAACACAAAATGATATGGAATTTGTAGATTTTAACAGATTTGCATTTATGTCTTATTGTATACATTCATTAAAAATCAGACATTGTTATACTACTTGCAAAAAGACTATGTTTGGAATAATCATTAAATTTTGTGATTTGAATATCTGTAAAATTTTTTTAGAATGGTTAGAAACTCATTATGGAATAGCCAAAGAGTATAAAAGTAAACCGAATAATTATAATAATGAAAAATATTCAGTTGAATTATCAAAACAAGATATAGAAAGAATGAAATTTATTAAAGCTATTTATTAACCTTCTTTCCAATATCTTTATATTTAGAAACTAATTCTCTCTGTCTATTAATTTGTTTTTGAGTCTGTGCAAATCCCATATACTTACATAAGTGATCATTTTTAAGTATAGTAATGGCCATACGTTTCCAAGATGGTAATTCGGCTGTATGCATAATATCATCTGTACAATCTGGAGTACCTAAGAATATAACTTGTTGTTTCGGAGATATCTTATTAATTCTACCTAGATTACGTATTTTATATCCATGTTCTTCAAGTTCTTTAATTGTTTCATCATCTAAGCATCCACCTTTCTTCCACCAAAATCTAATAGATACTTTAAACTTTTCAATATAGTTCTCTCTAATTGCATCAGGTAAAGTAGCAAGTAAAAACTTAACGTAAGATCTCCAAGTATGTCCTTTTGGTAATGTAATACTTTTTGCACCTAATGCTTTTGTATCGCCATAAATCGCACCAAAATTAGCACCTTGTACACGTGATACTACTTTAATCCATGTCTGTGGCTCAATAACTCTATAAAGATTAAGACTTCCTTTTGCATACTCTTGATATGGACTAGCTACACGCATTTGATAAATACTTAATCCAGCTTTATAAAAAAGGTCATATAACTTATTATAAGGATAACCTTCTCTTGCATTAGCTATCCAAATATCTTCAGCACTCCAATCATATATAGGATAACCGTGACAATAGTTTTCACCCTTCTTTGTAGTCCATTTATTATCACCAAAAGTTAATTTCTTTTGATTATTAACAGCTCTAAAACGATTTAATGATTCATCAGTACGAATACCTAATAAACAAATAGTCTTACCAGGATGTGTTTTTGCATACCAATCTTCAAATCCTGCATAAAAATCTTCCTGAGACATTTTATATTCATAAAAATCAAATGGATGATTATATTGATTAATAACCCAAGGATAATTTGGCATAGGTCTAACCCACTGATCTTTTTTCTGATCATCCCAAGGATACCAATACATTTGATAATTACTAACAGCACATCTTGATCCCATAGGAACACAACACCAATATGGTTCTATATCGTCAAGATTTTCAACAAACATCTTTTCTACATACTTAGAAGTCTCTTCATATTGAGATTCGAAGTCTTGATGAAATACACCTATTTTCTTAGTAATACCATGTTTACGTTTATAGTCAAGAATAAGATTTAAAACCATTCCACTATCTTTACCACCAGAAAATGAAACGTATATATTATCAAAAGTATCAAATATATACTTAATACGTTCCTGTGTAGCATCCCAAACATTCTTACCAATATATCTCTTAGCCATAAATCTTATTCCTAAATCATTATTGCAAAAAAGTACTAAAACTTATTCCCAAAGTAAAACCACATAATATAAAAATTATTACATATAAATTAAGATAATCACGTATATCTGCATTAATATGTTTTAAATATAAACTTATCATTAACGCAATCAAAGCTGACATAAATCCAATCGTATTTAATAAAGTCATTTTTAATCTACTTCCCAAGCTTCACTAAAATCTTTTTCTTTAAATAATGATGCTAAACCTGTAATTTGCTTTAATCGCAATACTTCATCAGGACTCATACCAATATTTTTACAAATCCATGCATCACTCTTACCCATTTCAACTAACTCAGCAATAATATTACTCATTAAATCAACATTATGACTACCGCGTGCTCTATTATGACGAATAGTTGAAGCCATACGTTCTCCCAATTCTTTATCAATAGTAACTACCGGTAATAATCCATGCTCTCTCTCATAAATACGCTTACTAGTCTTCATTGTAGTATAACGGTGAAAACCATCTACAATAACATAACGGTCATTTTCTTTATCATAATAACATACAACTGGTTGTGTATATCCATCTTCCCATATACTTGTCTCTAATAACGCCATCTCAGGAGGAGCAACTTTATTAGGATTATATTCATTAGCATAAACTTTATCTAAAGGGACTGCTCTTACATTATATACAGGACTAAGAAATTTTTCATTTTCTTCAGACATAACAACTCCTTTTATCAATTAAACTTTAAATATATTATATATAAAGAACTGCTAAAGTAAAACAAAAAACATAAAGATTTTAAAGAATTTTTGACTTTACAAAATACATCATACAAAATATTATATATAAAAAGGAGATGTTAATGTACAATATTAAAAAATTCTATAGTATAGTCAATGAAGAATATGATATTGTTAAAATACAAATCTTTGTTGACAATATTAATGATGAAGGATATTGTAAAATACATGTTCTTAATAAACTAAATCCTGTAACTAGAATAACTAGTATTATGTCATTTATGGATTTGTTGAATAAACTTGAAATTAAAGATTATTCATGCAGTGTAGAGTCTAGTTTATCTCTACAAATAGATATAGATTCAGAAGAAGCAGAAAAATTATTTTTATATTTGAGGGTTTATTATGACTAATTTAACAGACATACTGACAGAGGTAGATAAAAAGTCATTTAATGAAGAATGGTTATCTATAAACAATATAACTAATATTTTTATTGTAGCTTCATATAATGTAGAAAATGTTAATGCAATTTTAGCAGAATTAGAAATAAAACCTATTTTTATAGATGAAAATATAAAAGATCATTTAATTTATAATGAAGTAACTATACATATGATTACATTTATATTCAATAGGATTTTATATAGCTTTTCAGAAGAAGACGCAGAAAAAATTAGAATGCTAATGAGGATATATGATAATGAATAACAATGCTGTAATACATATGGACGGTAATTTAGCGGGTATGCTTCTAGAATTAAAAACGGAAATATTTAATCAAGAATGGTTATTTACTAATAATATAACTAACACTTTTGCTATAGCACCGTATAATGTAGAAACTGTCAATATGATTTTAACAGAATTAGAAATAAAACCCATTCTTATAGAAAAAAAGCCAGTAGATCATTTAATTTCTACAACATTCTCTATACTTTTAACTACATTTCTATTTGGAAAGATTTTATATAGTTTTTCAGAAGAAGATGTAGAAAAACTTAGAATAATAATGAGGATATACAGCAATGAATAATAATTGTGTAATACATATTAGCAGTAATCAAATAATACAAGGACAAAAACATTTTACAATACCTAGAAAAGTTGAAGTATATGAGATATATTCTTATAGAATAACTATGAAAAAACCAGTATTTAAAACAAATGATTCTACAGATACTTTTGCAGATTGCTTTATACAAATAGCAGGTGATGAAACTTTTCAAAAAATATGTCAAGATCTAAATATTCAATGGACAAAAAAAGCAATAAAATCTTACGCTACATTCTATAACTTTGATAAAGAAGATTACGAAAAACTATACTTCTATATTAAAATCATCGGAGAACATATAGTATGAATCAACTAAATTCAAAAGAAATAGATCCAATACGAATACTAAGAAATACACCAAGATTTACTAGATTTATACAGGATATACTAGGATTAAAATGTGAAGACAAAAATATATCAGACGATGCATTTATTATGAATGAAGGTTATAGACCAAAAGTATTACATGCGCTTTTACAACTCGATATAACTCCAATCTTTATTGACAGACTTGATAATATATTCACAAATAAGTATTTAGAAGAAAGAGTATCGGCTTTTACTATTATAGATATAACTGAAGAAGATCATAAAAAACTAAAACTACTTCTCAAAATTTATAAATAAAAATATTCCCTCTATAACTTTTACATTACAAAGGGAATAGTTACTAAATGAAAGAAATAACTTATAACATAATAATATGACGGGCAAATAAAACCTACAATGTAATATCATACAACTGATTTACAAACTTTTTACCATTCTTTTCACTAATCAAAATATAACAACCCAATTTACTCTCATCTAACTCCTTCAACTGAGCTGTATCTAATACCTTAACAAATTTTGAACAACTATTATAAACATACACAATCTCATGCTCTTTATCAGCTTTCTTATAACCAACCTTCTCTAAAGCTTCTAAATTAACTCTCTGCTTATCTACTAAATATACTAACTTTTTACCAGCATAAATACTGCCTAAATACTTTTGAATATAACTAAACCACTCATAAGTACCAAATACATAATACAAATTAGCTTGATTAACTAACTTAACATTACCATCAGCTAATACAAAATAACTAAACACACCTACCAATTCATCTTTACGATAACATCCAATGAACTGTAACTGTGGATTAATCTCACTTGTAACAATATCAGCCTCAGAACTTAACTGCCTTAAAAACTCTAACGCTACAGCCTCTTTAATACTATCAAAACGTAACTTGTCATAAGACACCTTCACTGGAGCACTACACTTCCAATTCAGCTTAAACGCCAAACTATCCCAAGGCATTTCCAAAAGTTTAAACATACATCTATCTCCTTTTTTATCAAAACTATATAATACGTTATCACAAACTTTTCCATTTGTAAAGCGAAAAACATTATTTGTTGAAAATTTTCTTATTTTACTTCTATCTAAATTTCTAGCTCTGAACATACTACATAGAGTTGGTATAGTAGTATTATATTTGTGTGCTAATTCAGCCCATGATAATACTTTTGAGTCTTCTAATATATTATCAAATTGAATACTTAAATAATAAGTACTTTTTCTACCTATTACCCAACCTTCTCCAGGATATTCATATACTAGTTGATCTGTTTTGCCATCAGTATACCAAGTTCTACCTTTCTTTGCTTTTGCTAAAGCTTGTTTATGTTCTTCTGTAAATTTTAAATGAGGTGAATGCTGTGTCATACCTTTACTAAAACCTTCAGGAGGAACTACATCTGGTTTAATAAAGATATTAACTTCATCATTAGTATACCAAATTTTTCCAGAAATTATACTTGCTATCTTTTCTTTAAACTCTTTAGTCTGTGTAAAAGCATAAGTTTCTGGATTATAATTTTCTTTTTTAGCTTTTGAAATCTTCTCTCCAACAGTTAATCTAGATTGTTTATACTTTTCAGAATTTTTTATTAATTCACCGTGTAATTTACACTTTTCTTCTGTCCAATACTTATGTCTATCATATTTATAATCAAGACCACGCGTTCTTAATGTATTCTGATAAGGATTAATAGATAAATTATATCCACCATGATCTATTCCAGCATTTTCAGACTTTATTAATTCATATTCTTTATTAAATAACTTTTCTTCACTATAACACCAACAAAGTATTTCTCTTTTAAACTTTTCTTTACCATATAACTCTAAATCTTTCCAATAATCATCATTTTGAGAAGAAGACCAATAATCTTCATTAAAATACGGTAATTGACATTGACCAACATAACTTCTATTATTCTCAAGGCATGTTATCTTATAAATATAACCAAACGGTAAATAATCTCTCACTAATACATCACTATCTTCAAAGAAATCACAATACTCTATATATTCTTTTTTATATGTCAAAAACGGACAAACTATCTTAATATTATTAGCTTTTAAAATCTCATTACATACACGCTTTATACCAACTCTTCCTTTACTGTCAATAAACGCCTTCTGATAAATCCACTTCCAATACGGTTCTTCACCTTCAACTAATATTACAGCATCTAACCTAACAATCTCATTTTCTATATCTTTTCCAGCTTTATATGACATAATAATAAGAGGATTACTATAACTTTTCAATAAACAAATGTCATCACCACTTATATACTTAACTATTTCTTCTAACTCAACTACTTTAGCATATGTACTATATTTCATTTTCTAACTCCTTTTTATACAAACTAATATACTATATAGAATTATATTTGTACATAACTTTTCAAAATTATTTTTCCAAAGCTAACTTGCCCTTATATTGATTGAATAGATACCTCTCATAACTTTTCAAATTAGGTGACTCACTTACTTATTATAATGAGTTTCAGGTTTTAGTGGAGTGAATGAAGATGTCACTTCACTCTGACCTTTGTATTTAACTGACTAAAAGATTTGATTATTAACAAATTAAAGGATACTTTGCAATAATATAAAAAAGAACTCCTAGATATTTCTAGGAGTCCTCGAATATAATAATAGTACGTTACTAAGCTCAAAATTAAGCATTGTTGAAGTTAGCAATGTATCCTTTGCATAAGTATTCGGATTTGTTAATAAACAAATCGTAGAATGACAAGCAACCACGATGGTTTTTCAAATTAGGTGCCTGGAATGTCGGCGTGAAGTACAACGGAATCCACTCCGCTAAAATTATAGATGAGTCACCTAATTGGAAGCCTTTGAAGCCAAATACAACTTCGTCAGCAGCCAGTGTGTTGGTGTAAGGAACAGCGATAACACTGATTGTGCCTTCACGCAAAGTACCAGCCAAGTACGGACCAATTGGTTTCTTAGCTTCAGGAGCAGCTTTGAAGCCTTCGATGTTTTCGATGACTGTTAAGCCTTCTTTAGCTGAGCAGATGATGAAGTCTACAGTACCACGACCAGCAACTTCTTGGATCAAGCCGCGAGCTGTTGAGATAGTCGTTGTATAAGAGCTATATCTCTGTTGCAGTGTCAAGTTAGCACCATTAGCAGCACAGTCGAATGTCAAGTCTGCATAAGGAGTAGCAGCAGCAGAAACAGCACGAACTAATGTTAAGTCACGTTCCCAACGAATTGTACCAGCCATTTGGTTAGAGATCAATTCGTCAGTATCGATAGCTAAGTGAGCGTTCATAACCAAACCAGCAGCAACACTGTAAGAAGACATCAACGGATGTTCTTTAGCGAGAATCGGTTGGTTAGGAATATCGAACTGAATTTTACGAATCAAGTCAACGTCAGTTTCAGTATCAACAGCACCTTCAAAGCTCATAACAGCTTTAGCGGCGATAGCTTCAGCATACAGAGCAGCATCCAATTTGATTGTAGCTTCACCTGTTTGAGCATTAACTGTACCAGCAACACCACGACCGATGATGTTGTATTCACCTTCGTTAACACCGTCTAATTTAGCAGAACCGTTACCGTAGTCACGGGCAATTTCTTTACCAGCCAAACGAACGATGAAAGAACCTGCACGCAATTTAACTGTAGCGTCATCCGGGAAAGCAGAAGACGGAGTAGCAGTAACTTCAGCAGCAGCTTCAGCGTTATCGTAACCAATGAATTCAGAAGAATATGTACCATCAGTAGCTTGTTCGAATACGATATCACCAGCTTCAACACCAGCAGCACTCTGAGAATAACGTGTTTTGATGATGAAGATTTGACCAGACTGACGATCTAAAGCCTGGATATCGGCAATGTAATTCGCAACCATCTGCGGATAAAAGATGTTGACGATATCTACGACTTTAGGAGTCAATGATGTAACGCCAGGAGACAAGAGAGAAACAGCGTTAGTGTTTCCACCGTCCAGACCAGCTTCCATCAAGTTGATGCCTTGTTCGTGTTGAACGTATTCAGCTGTGTTTTCGAGTAATTGAACCATTGTAGCAGCTTGGTATTGAGCGTCTTTGTTTTCAGACTCGATACCTTTAATCAAGTTCGGGCAGCGTGCACCCAGTGTAGATTCAGCCAAAACTTTAGCAGCGTGTTTAATGCCGTTGTTAACTTTAGCTGTACGAGCTTTAGCAACAGTTTCGTTAGCATTTACTTGAGCGAATAAACTCATAATTTAATTTCCTTATAATAGATGAGATAGATTGTTTTAAGTTTTTTCCTATAAAATGTTGAGTTAATATCTATCTCTATAATTTGTTTTGTAACATCTGTTGAAAGGATAGCAGATGTAAATGTATAAAGAATGTTCGTTATTGTATAATTTCTTAGGTATTTTATTTATTTCGATACATATAAAGATAGGTAGACTGACGTGTATTTTACCGTTCTGTACTTAAGATTTTGTATGTATTTTTGTGGAAATTTAATAAAATATAAAGAGTAGTGACAATAATATACTCTATAATCCAGAATAGTAGGAGGTGGAATCTCTTTGAAGTAAGATAATATGTTAGGAGATTCCATAATTATTGTATAGAACTGTATGCTGTATAAAGAGTATAGTATTTGTGAATTAATTATTTGAATTATTTTTCCGATTGTCTTGTTTTATCTTTATTTTTCAATTAGTTAAGATATGTTAAATTTTGCTTTACTTTTAATAAATTTTATGTTAATAATAGTACATTAAGTCAATTTTAAGGAGATTAAGATGACAATTAAACATACTTCAGCCGATATAACAAAGTCATGGTTACAAGAGTGGATTTGTAATAAGTCAGTAAATAATACAAAGAAATGGTTAAAAGAATGGATAGATGCACGTTCTTCTAATACTACTAAAATATGGTTAAGAAATTGGGTAACTAATAAGTCAAAGAATAGAACTAAAAGCTGGATTAATTGTTGGATTAGACATAAATCTTAGTTATCTTTATATTAAGAAGATTATTTTAGCCTTTATATCCATTGGCAAACATAGCTTTTCTTTGATTATCCGCTTCTTTTTTAGTTTTGAATTTACCGTGAGTACCTTCTTTACCTTTGTTTGTCCATGAATTACCTTGTTTAACAGTATCTTCATCTAGATCTATATCATTTTTTAGAGTTTCATATTTAGAATATAGTATATCTTTGATTGCTTTTAGATTACCATTATTATTTGTATTTATGTTATATTTATTATCGTCTTTTTGTATATAAAATTCGTGATATATTTTAACTGGAAAAGTTTGTGCATTATTTTTTATTATAATAGTATGAACTTGTGGATGAATTGCTTTACCACCATCCCAAATAAATATATCATTATTTATAATTAAGCCTCTTATTTCTTTATATTGTGTATTATTTAAAAAGTTTATTAATTCTTCTTGATTTGGATTTTTAATTATAATTAATGGTTTTATTTCATCTACATTATTTAAATAATCTTTAATTATAGTTGCTTCATAAAGAGAAAGTCCTACTCTATTTAATTCTGCTTCTACTATTTTTCTAAATCGTAACATGTATTATCCTTAAATATTTTTTAATTCTATCGGAACAGTAGATATTTCATATATTTTATTCAATTCTTTTTCTATTTGTTTTTTAGAATAATATTTTTTATCTTCATTTATATCTTTTTCTATTTTTTCTTTATTTAAGATAATTTTAATTAAATAGTTATGTAAATTTTTTAATTCACCGCCATTACTATAATTACCTTCATTATCTTCGTTATTATACAATTCATTTATCCAATTTAAATAATTATTTATACTTAAAGGATATTCTGGATAATGTTTTTTATAATAATATCTTTTATTTGTTTGAATTATACTTTCATGATTATTTGGTTCATATGGATATTGAAAAGGTAAGATTTTAAAATTTTCTGAAAGTTTATCTCCGTCTAAAACTAATATAGCTGGTCTAGAATATATACCTGTTGTATAATCATTTTTTAATTGTCGACTAGTACTTATACCGATATCTCTATTATGCCAAAGTGAATCCGTTTCTAATATTTTAATTAAATCTGACAATGAAGCTACTCCGTGATAAAGTAAACCTACTTGTTTAGCTTCTTTTAAAGTATTTTCATCTAAATCTTCTAATTCCCAGTCTTGATGCGGAGATATATTATATATTTCATTTTCACCGAAAGTATGCAAAAAATGTTTGTTATTTAATAAAATTTTTTTAAGTAAGTCTATATCTCTTATATTATTATCATTTCCTTTTTGAATATATCCTGCTTCTAATTTACCATTATATACAAAATCACCAATATAAGAATTACTATCTATATGTATTCTTTCTTTTAATAAATTTAACATTTCTGTATGTATACAAAAATAAGCATCCCATACATAAAAATCATTATCAATAGCTAATCCTCTTAATTCTTTTTCTTCACAATTTTGTAAAATATTATCAATTTCAATACTTGATGGATTTTTATATACATATAGATATCTTAAACCAGTATCAACAGCATCAAAATAAAGCAAGGTATTAGCTAATTCATCAATAGAAAATTTAATAGTAGAAGATTCATAAAGTGAAAATCCTATTTTATTTAATTCTGATTCTACTATTTCACGCCATTTAGACATTAATATATACTCTAATGAAATAAAAATAATTATTTATTTTGAGGATTATCTTTATTAGCTATATCCCATGTCATAAGATCATCTTTATTGAAACCGTCTACAAACCCTTTACCAACATATTTATTATTATTTGGCCTTTTGTCACAAAATTCATTAAATAAATAATATCTCAAATCTTCTAGTTTATCAAGGGCTTTTTGTAATTTTTTATTACCTTTATATTTATTCCAAGCAAGGTGTTGTAAATCATTTTCTGCTTTTTCCAATATATTATCTATTTTTACTAAACCATCATCATAAAAATCTACTTCATAATTATCCATATCATAATCTATAGCTTGAGTTACTGAAGGATTACCGATATCTTCTTCTAATTTTTGACAAGCTTCTTTAAAAATTCTAATATATTTATTCATTTTGGATTTCCTTAAGATTTAGAAGAATTAAACATAACTAATAGAACTATTTATTTTTATTTAATTCTTCTACTTTTGTATTCAACTGTTTTAATTTCAGGTAATTGATCTATCTGATTATTTTTTAAAACAGCTTTGTGACCTTTTTCATCTCTTAGATATACTGGTAAATTTGGATACATACCTTTAAACATCTTTATATTTTTATTTATTTCTTGAATAACACTATTTAGTTTTTTATTATCAAGATAACTTTTTATATCATTTTCTGACGGATAACGAACTATTAAGCCAATTAAATATTTATTTAAATTATTAATAAACAATGGTTCAATTAAATCATCAGAATATTCATCAGGAAATATAAACATATCCTTAATTAAATTATTAAATTTATTAAATTCAATCAAATGATCTAAATTTGATGAATCAAAATGTTTTTTAAAAAATTGTTTACGAGCTTTATTTATTGCATTATCTATATTTTTAAAAGGAATTTTTAGTTCACCTGTTTTATCATCTACATAACCGCCTAGTTCTTGTGAATCTACATATTTAAATAGTTCTTCTTTGGATATTTTGAATTTTTCTAATATTTTTTTTAATTCTTTTGAAAAAGTGTGTTTTTCTTGATGAGGCGGTATAACTTTAAACTCATCTGCGCTATTCATAAATCTATATATTTTATAGTTATCTGATAATTTATCACCATCTAATATTAATGTATAATAACTAAAATGATGCCAACCTTTATCGTTAAACCACCCTTCATGCTTATCAAAAGATATACCACTACTAGTTTTAGCTTTTAAACAATTACTTTTAAGTATTTCTTGTATATTCGATGTATTATGATATAAAGGGCCTACTTGTTTAGCTTCTTCTAGCGTATATCCAAATTCTTTTAAAACTGATTCTACTATTTTTTTGAATTCCGACATTAAAATTTCCCTAATTGCTTAATTAACTAATAGAACTACTATAGTTTTGTAATTATTTATAAAGTTCTAAATAAAAGTGTCTTATTTTTTTAGGAATAGTCTTATGAATAAGTATATTCAGTATTTTAGAGAAGCAGTTGAAGAGTTAGAAGAAGGTGATATTATCTCTTTTAATAGAAAGTTAGATAATCATCATTTTAAAATGGACTTAGATAAGTTACGTCAGTTAGGTGTAAGTTATCATTTATCTAGATTCTTAAATAGAGTTAATACTACTAAATATATGTCATTACTAGAAAAAGAAGCTTATGATGATCGTAATTTAAGATTATTTTTAAATGAAGTTATGGAAAATATAAGAAAAGATGAAGCTTTGTCTTATGATTTTGATTTAGTTAAAGAAAGATATGCTGGAAGTGATATTAAAGATTATTTGTTTTTAGGGAAGTTATTATCACTTATTAAAGGTTTTGAAGTATCTTTGGCTGCGTAATATTTAATTGTTCTTATCTATATTTTTTAATTTTTGGTTTTACATTTAACATTTTTAAATTTATATTATTTTTATTGAAAGGATAATGTAATGTTAGATGATACTCTTAAACTAAAAATTAAAAATAAAATAGTACAGTTATTTTCTTTAGATGATACTGTTGAAGTAGATATTTTTTCTCATTTAAATAAACGTTATTTTAACACATATTGGATTACTTTTGTTAAAGATGGTAAGCTAGTAAATTCTTCTATTATTTTTGACAAAGCTAAAGATATTATTGATAAGGTAAATGGTTTATGTCTTATTCATTATGAAGATAAAAGTCAATTTGATATTTTTGGTATTTATGCAGATAAAATTGAAGATTTTTTAAATCAAGATATTACAGAATTAACTATAAAATTGTTTTAGGATTATAAAATGCAAACTAGAAAATCAAAAGGATTACAAGTAGATCATACTAATGAAATGGTAGGTAAATATTATATTGATGCTTTTGTAGGATTTGATAGTCATAGAGTAGCTGTCTATAAAGCTCATTGTGTAGATTGTGGTAAAGTGATAATTGGGCGTTATCAAAGAATTAAAAATAATAGATTTTGTAATTGTGACCTTATAAAAATTAATAGTGAAAATCGATTTAATAGAGTACGCAATAGGATAGTTAAAGGTTATAAAGTACTTGATTATTATATGTCTCATAATGCATTACATTATATATTAGAATGTGTTAATTGTCATAAGAAAAATTATATTATAGCTTCTCAATTAAAGACTGTTAAAAGATGTACATGTCAGCATTGTGATACAGGAAGATTAAAAGGTAAACATGATGGTGAAATCATAGGTGATTTTATTTTAGAAGATACAGGTGAGACATTAAAAAACAATAGAAATAGAAAGTATAAAGCTGTTTGTATGTATTGTGGAGATATTAAGTTTGGACAATATGGTGATTTAATAAAAAGATGTAGTTGTAAACATAAAAAGTATGGAAATAATTAATATGGAAATGGTAAGTATTACACTTGTAGATAATAAAGAGCGTGAGTTATGTACTTATAAAACAGCTCGTTTTCTTGCATTAGAGTTAGTAGAATATTTAAGTAATAGTTATTTTAAAACACATATGGCTAAAACTCAGCCTTGTAAAGAAGATTTAGTTAATTTTTTGTATCCATGCTTAACTAGTAATAGTGACGAAATAATTATTTATCTTAATGCACTTGATAAATTAGATAATGACTTTGTTAGATTAAATCCAAAAAGACATGCTAAAGTATTAATTAGAGCTTTGTTAGCTGGTGTTAGAAGCGCTCATAAAAATCACAAATTACTAAATAATAATGATTTATATAATAACGGTATTCCAATATTTGCGATAGATGATAAACTTAATCATACATGGATAGCAAGATTTTCTAATTTTAAAATTAAAGTATTTATTGCATATTTAATGAGAGTTTATAAATTAGATAAAAATATAGCATATGATCTTTATAAAAATGCTATTAAACATAAAGAATTAGGTATAAATTTTGATAAAGTACTTGGTGAAGAAACGAAAAATTTTTTAATTAAACTTTATAGTCTTTCAAAATATGATGATTACAAGTTACATTATCTGTTAATAGAAGATTTTGAAAATGAATATCGTAAAAAATATTCACAATTATAATTTTTAGTTTTACAATTAACTTTTTCGATTGTATATAAACAATTAATAAAATAATGAAAGGTGTAAATAATGACAAAAAATAAAAAGAATTCTAAAGAACAAGAACAATTTGATTGTTGTGGTAAGTGTGAAGAATGTAAATATAGAGATCATTGTAAGCCACAAGTTTTAAGAAAGAAAGCTTTAGAAAATCCAGATATATTACCATTTCAGGGTGAAGATATTAGAAATGTTGCTGATTACTTTCCTCATATTGATGAATTACAAGAAAAAGTTTGTGCAGATGAAGCAGCAGATATTATGGAAGATTTTAAAGAAAAATTTCCTGATTTTTATGAATTATTAGAAGAATATAGTTGTATGGATTTACATTTGAGATTAGCCTATAAAAATAGTATGAATATATTAGGTTTAATTGATGATACAGAAGAATCTGATACTGAAGAAGAAGATGACGAATTCACAGAAGATTTATAAGAGGTAATTAAAATGAACGTTCCACAAATCTTTGATGCTTTTGGTAAATATATTGTATATTGTTTAGGTGAAGAATATAAAAATATTGAAAATATGTATTTTAATTATAATACAGGTGTAGCATTATTAAGATTTGATAAATCTGATATTTTTGATATGCTTGACGAAGCAGATGATGAAAGTATTTCTTTTGATCAACTTACATCGAGTGAATTTAGTCGTTTTGAAAAATTCATTAATTCTTTACAAATTCCGTACTTAGAGCCTAAAAAATTATATTTAGGTGGAGATTTATATTTTACTGTTACTGTATTTGTTGAAATTGCGCATGATGTACAGAATTTAAAAGAACTCACTAATCTTTTAATAGTTAAAGGCTTTTTATCAAGCGAAGATTTGTAATTTTTGGTTTTACATTTTACTTTTTATATGTTATTTATAATTTATCAATGAATAATATAGGAGAAAGAGATGAAATTATATAAAAGTTATATTGATAAAAATGGTAAGACAAGATGGATTAAGAAAAACTTTAAAGAATTAATCGAATCTTTACATCCATGTCCAATATGTGGTCAGCATCATCTTCGTATTGATAATACATATGGTTGGACAAATGCTGCTATTTGGTGTCAAAATTGTAAACATCATATAGAAGGTAAAAATTTATCAGAAACAATGGATAGATGGAATGCTGAATTTGAAAAAGTAGAACCAAAATTTGAACAAGCTAAAGATGAAAGGAAAGAGATGTTAGCTACAATTAAAGAATTAAACAAAATAGAACCAAAAGAAGAATATAATCCAAGAAAAGGCATGGGTGTTCGTATTAAAATTGACGATGAAGTTTTTAATACATTAAAAGAAGCTGCAGCATTCTTAGAAATTGATTGCTCTTACTTAAATAAAACATTAAAAACTAAGAATCCGGCTATTGTTAGAGGTTTTACAGTAGAGCGACTTTCTGAATTTCATAAAAGAAATCGTAAAAGTAACAATTTTCGCATTATTAATGAAAATACTAATGAAGTATTTAAAAGTTATAAAGAATGTGCTAGTAAATATCATATTAAAGCTAAAGATTTAAAACGTAATATTGAATTATTTAATAAATATATTATGCGTACAGGTGAAATATTACGTGTAACTACTGAAGAAAATACTTCAAATACTGATACAAATAAAAAGCAAGTTATTAATTCTTTGACAGCAGTAGAAAATTCTGTAGTAATTGATACACCTTCTGTTAATGATAAAGTTCAGAATATTACAAAAGAAGAAATTAAAGAAAATATAGAAACTCAAAAGTATGAGATCACAAATGCCGTTAAAGCTGGTATTTATGATGCTTTAAAAGTTTGTGCAGAAAATGAAGATATTATTACACTGAATAAATTACTTAAAATTATTGCAGAATAGGAGTTATCATGAACAGTGTATTTTATGTTAGTGCTGTAATACTTTGTGTTATATTAATGATATTGTTTGAAAGAATTATTTCACGATTAAAATATGTGCATAAAGTATCAGATTGGGCAGATAATAAAGAAAGCTATGACGGTATTTGTCGTTATGGTGATGAACATGCAAGAATTTTTCATGATATACATAGTAAACAGTTAAAAGAATTTTTTGAAAAATACAATTTAGATGATAGAATTAGTTTTTCTGAATTTTCAATGCTTGTAGAAGCGGAAACAGATAATACTATTTATAAAAAAGTAAATAAAAACGCTTATAAAGTTAAATATTGTATTTATAAAGATAAATTTGAAGCATTTGAATGCTTTACTGATCCAGAAATTTTTACAAAAGTATATGGTAGTAATGCAATAGGATATTCACTATATATTAATGAAAAAGGCGTTTGTTATTGCGTTATTTTGTGTAGAAGGGATTAACATCATGGTTAAAAAAGTAATTTATGATAATGAAGAATATAAGAGTTTACAGGAACTCGCTAATAGATTATGTATCACAAAACAGCGAGTGTGTCAATTAGTTAAAATGCACGGTGATGTATTAACGAAAGAAGATATTCAACAACATTTTAATAAAAATTCTGTTAAAGCTAATAGATTTGAAACTAGAATTAATAAAACATTAAAAAAAGTAAATTGTAATACTATTGATGATTTGATTAATGTTTCTAAAAGTGAATTACTCAGAACTCCAGGAGTTGGAATTAAAGTTGTTACTGAATTAGAAAATAGATTAAGTAAAAAAGGCTTAAAATTTAATGACGTGGATTAAGCGAATAACAACAAATGAATTAATATCACAAGCTCATTATAAGGGTATTTCTTTAAATGAATATAAATTTGCTGCTATAATATATGGTCCATATAGAAATAAAATATTAAAAAGATTAACTAAAATTTGTAATTGGTCTATTTATTCTAAATTTATAGAATGGGTTGCATGTGGAGAATATCGCTATAATAAGTTTTATAGATCATATACACAAAAAAGATTATCTCAAGAATGGCCAGTATTCTTTATAGGTACATTTTCAGATAGAATGAAATTTTTATTAAAGTTATCATATAATATAGATATATTTCATTGGAATGATGATACTGATGATAAAATTATTGAAGCAATTAAAAATGAATTAAAAACTAATTGTATAAAAGAAATGCATACTTCTCGATATTTTAGAGAAGTATCAGATCAATTTATTATAACAGATAATAGACAAAAAGGATAATAAGATGATTAATATTGGAAAAGGAACTTATATTTTTGTGAGAGCTGGATTTGGAAAAATTAATGATAAATTGTATAAAAAAGAATTTCCTTTATACGATCCAGATTGTAATTGTTGCGGTAAATGTGCTATTATGCCAGAAAATGATCTTGTAGTACATATCACGATGGATAGAAGTGTTGATTTAGATACTAATGCTTATTTCACAATTGAACCTCGTGCTTATACAGTTGAAGGTGAAGAAATAGTAGATATTAAGTATTTCATGTTTGTTACAGAAAATACTTCTAAAATTTTTACACCAATTCCTATGAAAAAATTTTAATTTTGGTTTTACATTTAACATTTAATTGATAATATGTTTATATAAAAACATAATGAAAGGATAAAAAATGTCAGAAGCAACACGTTTAAAATTACAAGAACAAGAACATACAAGAGAAAGAGTACGTTATAATAGACGTCAAGAAGAAAAATCAGAAATTGAAGAAAATACATTTTTTAATATTATGGTTGATCAATCTATTTCACCTGAAGATAAAGTAAAGCAAGTAGCAAAAGCTTTAACTTTTACTAATGATAAAGAAAAAGATAGAGCCAATATTAAAGAATTTGAGCAATTCAAAGAGTATTTACAACAACAATCTGAAGAAATGTCTCGTCAACGTATTCAGATGACTGATACTGGTACTTTTTCAGAACTTCAAAAGGTATATGGTGATTTTAATAATGATTTGAATGATTTCATTGAAAAGATTAAACCATTAACTGATACTACAGATGCTTTGTATACATTGCGTAAAAATGGTGAAACACGTTCTGTATTAGCAAAAATTCAGCAAGATAAAGCAAATCGTAGAGATTTAGAAGAAGAGCTTCAAAATCTGATGAATGAACTTTATAATACAGATAATCAACTTAATGATTTACAATTTGAAAATACAAAATTAGCAGAAGATAAATCTTTCTTCGGATTTGGTAATATTAAACCTGAATCTAAAGCTAAAATTGTACAAAATGAAAGTTTAATTACTCAATTAACTACAGTAAAAGAAGAACTTAATACTAAAATAACAGATGTACAAGCAAAATTAACTAATATGGATTCGGGTGAAGGTTATTCTTTTGAAGCACAAAAGTTAAGAGAGTTATTAAATCTTAATTCAGAAGAGCATATTCAAAGACAAGCTGATTTAGTACAATCTGCTCTTACATTCATTACTACAGGTAAAGAACGTTTTGGATCAATTCGTGAACATCTTGGATTAATGGATAAGCAAATTGAAGGTTTAACTGATAATAACAGTAAAATGTTACAAACCTATGCTATTCTTAATGATGCTACAAAGCAAGCAGAAGAAGCTAATAAAAAACAAAGAGAAGAATTATTAGCTAAGCCAGAACCAGAGAGTGCTGTTGCTAAAATGCAATTAGATTCACAAAAGAGAGATCTTGATGAACATATTGATACAGTTTCTCAATCAACAGTAGATACAATGCAAACTTATGGTGAATTATCTATTGAAGAAATTAAATTGCGTAATATGTCAGCTGCAACAAAGAATCAATCTCAAGCTGCTGCTACAATGCATTCTAGAGGTATTGCATCGGTTGCATCTCAGTTATCTGTTGTATTAACAGCTGTTAATAGTGCTGCGATTAATGAATCTCAAGTTATGGCTTCTGATACATTAACACAGATGGCAAATGTAACTAATGATGTTGCTAAGAAAGAATCAATTAGAATTGCAACTGGTCGTGATGATGTTAATATCGAACTTGAAAAGACATTACAAGATCTTGTTGCATTTGGTGATACACAACGTCAAGCCACGGATATTACTCGTGATGCTATTGCAACAATGCGTAATAATTTAGACGAATTAGAGAAGTTATCTAAAGATGTACAAGGTGATACTGCTGAATTTGTAGCTGTTACTGCAGATACTATTTCAGATAAAAAAGAAAAGAAAGCTAGTAAATCATCTAAATCACTTTTTTAGAATATTCGTTATAAAAAGTGCTGAAAAGTGGCAATTATTCGCTATAAAAAGTGTAAAAGTTGCCACTTCTTCACTAGAAAAAGGTGAATGAATGTATATAATTGAAGTAGTTAAATATGCTAAAACAAATGATGGAGTAATAGAATTACGTAAACCTGTTGGTATATTTAAAAATAAATTTAATGCTGAAGATCACATTGCACTTTATAGTGAAAAATATCTTGATAATGATTATAATAGTGAATGTAATCTTGAAATAAGAGAATTGGATTCAGATTTATAAAAGAAAGTATTAAAAATGAAAGTAATAAGTGGTCAAGACTATATTAAAAATTTTCCTGATTTTAAGTTGATTAATAGGCAAGAAGATATAGAACGTATCTCTTCTATTCTATGTCGTAAGCATAATAATTCATTATTAATTACTGGTCCAGAAGGTGTAGGTGTAAGCTCTATTTTATTAGGATTACAACTGTTAAAATCTTCTTCTGAAGCTTCTTTTGCAATGCAATCTAAACAATTCTTTTGGTTAGATATTGATGGTTTATTTGCAAGTGGTGATAGTCAAGAAATTAATAATGAATTTCAGTCTATTGTTTATAATATGACAAAAACACCTAATTCTGTTCTTATTATTCCGAATGCATATACTTTCTTAGAAGGTGCTAGAAATTCAGGAAACTCTCACTTTATGAATATTTTAAATAACGCTGATAAATTAAATACATTTCAGGTTATTATGGAAGTTAATGATAATCAATTAAGTGAAGTGTATAAAGAAAATTCAGCAATTAATGAATTTTATACTATATATGAAGTTAAAGAATTAAAAGATAAATTACTAGAAGAAAGTATCTTAGAAGCGAGTAAAAATCTTGTTAAGTATCATAATATTAAGATTGATGAGGAAGCTGTTAAAGAGGCAATCAAGTTAACAACAAAATACAGAGAAGATTTTGGTTTAGGTACAGCTCAACCAAGCAGATCATTAAATTTATTAGATAGAGCATTATCATCATATAAACAGGAAGTTATAAAAGAACATCCTACATTAAAGAAACTTAAAAAAGAGATAGACGAATGTACAGATGAAGTAGAAAAAGCTAGTTTAACTGAAGTTTATCAAGATTCTTTTGCAGATTGGATGGAAGCTAAAGAAGAAATAACTAAATATACTAAAATTATTTCAGAATGTGAAACTTTAAGACTACAATATGAATCTGAAATAGAAAGTATTAAAAAAGAAGAAAAAGAACGTCAAGAAGAACAAGAAAAATTAGGTGCTAAAACGTTTACATCTCTTGTTGGTGATGGAATAGAGTCCAAAAAAGTCATTGAGTTAAGAAATAAAATTAAGCTTATTAATGAAGAGATTGTAGATACTCAGAATAAATATAAAGAACTTTCTGATAAGTTTAATAGTAAATTAGTATTAACAAAAAATGAGATACTTGATGAATTTAGCTTAATTTCAGGTATTTCTGCTAATAAATTAAATGAAAATGAATTAGAAAACTTAAAAGCATTAGAAACTAATTTATTAAATGATGTTTATGGTCAGGATAATATCGTAAAAGCTGTGGCTAATGCAATTAAAGTAGCTAAGATTGATACAATGAAAGATTCTGGCCCAGCCGCAAGCTTTCTATTTCTTGGGCCGAGCGGTTGTGGCAAAACTTTTCTTTCAAAATCAATGGCTTACAATCTTTTTGGTGATGAAAGAGCACTTATTCGCTTTGACATGTCCGAATATATGGAAAAGCATGCAGTCGCTAAATTGATTGGTGCTCCTCCGGGATATGAAGGATTTGAATGTGGTGGTATTTTAACCAATACAGTGCGCAAAAATCCTATGGGAGTATATTTGTTTGATGAAATTGAAAAAGCTCATCCTGATGTATTTAACATCTTTTTACAAATACTTTCAGATGGTCGTTTAACTGATAATATTGGTCGTACAGTTGATTTTTCAGAAACAATAATTGTTATGACTTCTAATATTGGTCAAAAGTATTATCTTGATATGTCTTTAACCGATGAAGAAGCTAAAGAAAAAGCAAATGAAGAATTAACAAGTATATATAGATCAGAATTACTTAATAGATTTAATGGTCGTGAAAATATATTTCATTTTCATAGATTATCAATGGAAACAATTCAAAGGATTGTTGCTAGAGAAATTAATAATCTTAAAAATGCTTATAAAGATAAATTTGATTTAAATATGTCTTTAGAAGAAATAGAAAAATTCTGTAATGATCAATATGATCCAATTAAAGGTGCAAGAGGTTTGCCTGGATATATTAAAGCACATTTAAGACCTAAACTTGTTGATTTATTACTTAATAATTTTGGTTTTACTTCTGTTAATATTAAATATAATAATGATATTAAAGATTTTGAACTAATTTATTAAGGAAAATTACATGAAATTATATGCTGAAAATCCAGAAGGTAATGCAAAGGGTGATACTTTTCATTTTGTATATTTACACAGAAAGTTAGAAACTCTTAATGGTTTTGATATCGTAAATATAGAAGGTGAAGAACCTGAAGTAGGTATTCATGATGTATCTATAAATATTAAAGGTAAAGACCATGATGCTTTATTATTCTATTGGCAACCGAAAGATTGTCCTAATAAAAAAGGATTGATTGTTGCAAAAGATGATAATAAAGGCATTTTAGAAGCAAGATTGGCATATAATAATAAAAAAAGATTTATTTGAGAGGTTTTTTAATGAGTGATTGGACAAATATTTGTGGTGTAATAAGATATGATGCATTTAAAGACTTAAATGTTGAAAAAGCATTTAGTAAAGATTTACCACGTGGTTCAGAAGGTCCATTAAAGATTATTAAAAATTATACAAATACTGGTGACTGTCTTACTATAATTGGTGATTTAAGAGATTATACAGATTTAGTAAGACTTGCAAATTGGTGGAAAAATATTCCTGGTAAATTAAAATCTTGTTTTATAACATATGCTATTTTATATGTTGAATGTGGTAATAAAAAATTAATATTAACTGAAGAAGATATGAATAAGGAGCAAGATTTAGATAATGATTAATATTATAGAAAAATTTAAGTATTTAATAACAATATTTTATAGTATTTTTAAGCTTATTGAAAAATGCGTTGTTATACCTGTAAAAAGAGTACTTATATTTTGTAAACCCTTTACAAACTGGTATAAGAGTATTTGGAAAAAATATTGTTATGATAAATATAGAGATTTTCTATACAAAAAAGCAGTTATTATGATATTTTCCACTATTTGTAGTATTTATATAATATTTTCAATTTTAAGTTTTACTTTTGATTGTATATATTATCTATCTACTAAAAAGGTAGAAACTATTTATTTATCAGATTCTGTAGAATTAGAAGAAGATTTATGGAGTGCCAAAGGTTGTCTAACTAAAGATTGTAATTCTGATAATGCTCTTTATTTTAGAATAAAATCTACATGGTTTAATAATATTTGGAATTTATGGCATCATAAACAAATATTTTTACCTGATATAATTGCATCAGCTGTTCCAACAGGTCAAACACGATGTGAAGTAATTAGTTATGGATTAAGATATAGAATATTTATGATATTTAATTACTATCCTCAAATTTTACAAGTACAGTGTATCGCTGTAGATTGAGACAAATTATACAAAATTTAAAATTTGGTTTTACATTATAATTAGTATAGTTTATATAATGCTCATGAAATGATAAGTGAGTATTAATTAAACATGAAAAGAGGTTAAAATGAAAGATTTTCCAAGTGAATATACTTATATAGATGAACATGGACAAGTTTGGTATAAAACTTATCAAATGAAAAAAGTAGAAGTTGACGATTTAAATCCATATATTTTAAGTGGATTACCAGTTGTTATAAATCCAGAAACTACCGTTGAAACTTTATTTGATACTATTAATAAATATGATCTATTAAAAGTAAATTGTATTGCTTTTGATTCTTTTTATAAAGAGTTAAAGTCTAAAACTAAGGAACCTGATGAAGGATATTTAGTTTTTTCATGGGATGGTATTAGTTTAGACAATAGCTTTCAAAATACATTATATCCAATGAATTCTGTTTGTATGGAAAAAGATAATAAGACGTATGCTATTGATTTAGTAAATACATCAGAATTAAGAAATTTAAAAATTAAGATTAATTTAGATTTTAATATCTATGATGATCATGGTAATATACATAAAACAGCAAGCGTTAGACCTACACTTTATCAAGTAATTTATGGTCTTTTTTGGGAATTAAGCTTTCATGGCACTCCAGAAAATAGAGATAATATTAAAGAAGATCTTAAAAAGACTATTGAAGAACTAAAACAAGAAGATTTAGCAACATATACTTCAGCAGATGATTTATTTAATGATTTAAATAAAAAATAAATTATTCGCTTTACTTCTTAGGTAGTATGGTTCTATTATAATATTATCTAAGGAGGTTAATAATGAAAATTTATGTATCGCGTTCGAAACACTTTATGGGTTATACTTTAATAGGTGATCATAATAAAGAATATAATACAAAAGTTGTTAAGTTAACGGATAATAATTATGAAGAATGCATACAAATGGCTTTGTTTTATAAATTAATTAACAAACCTATTTTCACAAAAATCTCTCCTTCTATATACATGCATTCTGGTATTAATAAATTTTCAAATGAATTAACTTCCTTAGATTATTATAATATAAAAGATTTAGCTACTAAAAATAAATTCTTCCAAAAATATTCGAAAATAACAGGGCAAGTATTGCAATTTATCCCTTTAAAAGAATATACAGATAAAGATAATGAAATTTTAGCTAATCTTTATTCTCAACTTAATATTTGTGAAAGAAATTTCGCAATTCTAAATAATAAACTATATCAATCACAAAGCTTATAAAGGGATAAAAATGGCTAATATACTCATTTTAGAAGATACGGAAAGTTATGCTAAATTACTATCTTTCATTGCTAAAAAATTAGGACATAATGTAGCAAATTTTACAAAACCTAGTGATGCAATTAAGCAAAATATGGTTAAGCATGCTGATTTAATTATATCTGATTTTGAAATGGATGATGGCGAAACTGCCTTAGATTTATTAGAATATTTAAAAAATAATAATATTTTAAAACCAGTTATTATTAATTCTGGAACAGCAAATGTAAATAAAATTATAGAAGATGCTGGTTATGATAATTTTGTTAATTTTTATGCTGATAAATTAGGTAATGTAGAGTATTTTAAAGAATTAATCACTAATGTATTAGCATAAAATTTTGTTTTACTTTTTAAAAAATCTATGATATACAATCTTATAAAAGGTTGTATATTTTTTATTGGAGTGACTAAAATGTCTGAATCTGAAAAATTAGAGAGTTATAGAAAAACACTTGAACAAATTAAAAATATGATAGAAAGCGAAAGATCAGATAAGGATGCGTTATTATCTGAAATAGTACTCATTATAGAACAAGAATTAAAAATTTAAATTTTTGGTTTTACATTTAACATTTTTTATATTATATAATAATTATCAATTATAAATGAAAGGATAAAAAATGTCAATAAGTACAACACGTATTAGAGTCGATGATTTAACATTTAATTCTATTAAAGAGGCTACAGAATACTTAAATTTTAAGCCTTATGAAATTACAAACGCTTTACATAAAGGTGATAAAGTCGTTTACAAAAATCATTTTATACAAAGATTAGATCCAATTCTTAGAAAGAATAAGAAAGCTCCATGTAAATCTTTAAAAGAAGGTACATTACATCTTACTACCAATAATACAAATATTAGTAAAGCAGAACATAAGCGTGTACCTGTATTATGTGTAACAACAAATAAGGTTTATAATAGTATTTCAGAATTAGCTAAAGAGTTAAAAATGCATCAATGGACATTAAGTGTTAAGTTAGAATCCGCTGGAAAATTCATTGATAAAGATGGTAATGTTTATGTTCGTCAAATTCCAATGAAGAGACGCTCTTCTAATCCATTACAGCAGTCTCCTGCAACTCTAGATTTAGAAAGATCAAAAGCCTTAAGTGGAATTCAACATACTGTTTCAGAAGAAATAAATACGAATGAAGCTATTAAGACTGTTTCTGGTTTAAAAATGCTAGAACAAGCTGGAATTACTTTAGCTTATGACAAGCAATTTGCTAATTCTGCCAAAGTCTTTGGTTTATTGGCTGAAATTTATAGAAGCGAATAAGTTTTTTATTTTGTTTGGAATAAAGACCTATTTCTTAAAGATTTAGGTCTTTTTTGTTGTACAAGTTCTTAAAAACATGATATAATATATTATATTTCGAAAAATATAGGAGAAGTGTCATGTTTACAAATAAATACATAGTTCATCCTCAAAACGATTTAAAATCACAATTTGCTGAAGAATTTGATTCGAAACAAGAAGCAGAAAAGCGTTGTGATGAATTGAATACTAAACTCACAAAAATTGTTTGGGTTATTTCCACGATCTTAGTAAATACAGGGTGGTAATAAATTTTTCGCTTTACAAATTCCTTTGTTAGGTATATATATAATATATATCTTAATGAAGGAATTTTTTATGTCAAATAGATTCGAATTAACTAAAGATTTATATATAATTACAGGTCTTTCTGGTACTAGACTTGAGCCGTGTATTGGTCATACATATGAATACCGTATGTTTTCTTGTGTTAGATCTATCAAAACACGTAAAAATATAAAAGCTCATTTAGTATTAGATAGTACTTGGACTAATGATAGTGGTGCTAGATTAAATCTTAAACATGACGCCGATCTCAATCGTATTTTCTTTATGAATAAACTTTATAAGCAAGATGAGGATTTTAACATTGATAATTACTTAGCATATAATGATTATATATATTTTTATTATATACCATGTCAAGGAGGCAATGGTTTTTATCAAGATATTGAAGTACTAAATAATGAAAAAGCTGTTGATAAGTTTATTAAAGCATTGGATGATAAATATACTTGTCCAAAAGGAAATTTTTATAAGTACAGAATCGTAGAATGCGATTATGAAAATACAGATAGATTACAATATCTAGAAAAGCAACAACAAGAATTAAATAATTTAAAGAATATATGTATGAGTAATTCATTTATAAAAGATGTTACGAGTAATGCAATTACTTTAGATGAAAGTAAAATTAGAAAAATTATTGATAAATATTTAGCTCGTAATAATGTTAAATTTAAGCGTAAATACTATATTTATCTTCTATAGGATATAAAATAATATGATGACAAAACAATATGTAAAGAAACAGTTAAAAGTTGAGTTGAATGATGAAGGTGCAGCTCCTTGTAAGCATTGTCTTAAATCTAAAAAGAAATTCGTTTATCCGAAAATAGTAAATGTTGATGAATTATATTATGCTCAGTGTCCAGAATGTAAATATTATGACATTTATGAGTTTTTAGGATTGTCACGTAAAAAAGCTATAAAGATTTGGAATAATACTATGTTATTTACAGGATCTGGAAATAATAAAGAGGATTATGATGACTACTGCTGATAGAGAAATACAATGGCTTAAATATTTTATGAATTTGGCAAAAAATGTATCTGAAATGTCAAAAGATCCAAGTCATAAAATAGGAGCAGTTATCGTTGATCAAAATAAAAGAATTGTAAGTACAGGGTTTAATGGATTTGCTAGAAATATAGTAGATTCAGAAGAACGTCTTAATAATAAAGAAATTAAGAGAAAACTTACTTTACATGCAGAAGAAAATGCTGTTTCTTTTGCTAAAAGAGATTTAACTGGTTGTGATATTTTTGTATATGGATATCCACCGTGTACACATTGTACTAGTTTATTAATTCAATCTGGTATTCAATGTATTTATTATTATAATCCAACAAATAAAGTATCTGATCATTGGAAAGATGATTTTGAATTAGCAGAAACTATTGCCAATGAAGCAGATATTCCGTATTTAGAATTAGACATTTAGGAGGAATTTATGCATTTAAGTAAAAGTTTACCGAATTATATACGTGATAAGTATATAAAATACGGTAAAATGAGTATTAATGACATTATAAACAATGTTCATAATATGACGTTTAATGAAAAAGTAAATTACATTAGACATAATTATACATATTATAATACTAATGAAGATCTTTTTTATGAAGCTGATAATAAAACACTAAATAATAGAGGTATTTGGTTAAATAAGTTAATTGCAGCAGTTATATATAAGAAATATACACCAGATGTATTAAAAGATTTTAACGAATTAATTTTAAAATGGAGAAAAGCTAAAGATACTGATCATGTTTATTTAACAACTTTAGAAATTGCGAATAAAGAAATATCTAATAATAAATATGATCTTTGGTTTGAAAATAATTTTAATACATTTAGTATTCCAAATGATCTTACGTGTAAAACGTTTATTGATAAAATAGATCAATTAGCTTTAATAAAATCATATGTACAAGATTCATTAGATATGATTGAGCTTCAAGAGTTTTTAAATTCGAGCTATGTAGAACTTTTAAAAAAGGCTAAGGAGTGGTTAAATTCACGTAAACCTGATCTATCAAATTTAGAAAAAAATAAAGAAAAAGTTAAAAAATTAGCTATAGCTTGTTTAGTAAAGAAAACTCAACGAAAAGAAGAATTAAAACAGCAAAAACTTGAAGAAGCATATATATTAGATAAAATGAAAAGTTATGATAGCTATAAAAGAAAACAACAAGCAGTTTAATATAAGGTAAATACTATGATGAATGAACAAATTAAAAATATTTTAGAAAAATGTAATGAAGCATATTCTAAAGGTGAAGTATATTTTCTTAAAGATGATGAGTATCCAGTTGTAGAACAAGAATTTAATATAGTTATTCCACATTTAGATGTAGATGATCACTTATATGATATTATTTATTTTTGTGCTAAAGAAAAATGGCCAGATGATGAATTTTTCAATAAATTAACTTCTGAGAATACTGGTTATGGTATAGATATAACACATGAAATTCCAATGGGTAGTATGGAAGAACTTAAAGAAGGTGATTTGGAAAAATGGATTGGAAATCACAAAGATTTTGTAATTTCTGATAAATTAGATGGTTGTTCTATTATTTTAACTTATATAAATGGACAATTGATTAAGGCTGCGACTCGTGGACATGGTATAACAGGAAAAGATGTTATGCGTCATATTAAACAAGTTCCAAGTATACCTAAATATATAGACTATAAAGATAAATTAATTGTTCGAGGTGAACTTCTTTTCAAAAAGAATATGATTCAATCTATACTTGATGATATCGAATTAAAAACAGGTAAAAAACAAAAGAATGGTCGTAATACTATTGCAGGTGCATTAAATAGAAAAGATACAGATATTAATATTTTTAATAATTGTAAATTTGTAGCTTACTGGACGTCTGAAAATTTAGGAACATTAAGAGCCTTTAAGCAATTAGAAGATTTTGGTTTTTTAGTGCCTTACTATCAAGAATGTTCTAATGAAATATTAACAGATGAAAATTGTTTAGAAATAGTAAAAACTCGTTTAAAATTTTCTAATTATGAATTAGATGGTATAATAATTACTCAAAATGATTATACTGATACTGGATTTGTTGGTAATACAATCAATCCAAAATGTTCACGTAAATTTAAAATGGGTATTTATGATAATATTGCTGAATCTAAAGTTGTAAATATTGATTGGAAAATTAGTAGATGGAATGTATTTACACCAGTATTAGAGATTGAACCAACTGAAATATGTGGTTGTACAGTTACTAATATTACAGCTCATAATTATGAAAATGTTTTGAATGTAAAATGTGGTATTGGTTCTAAAATTAAATTTAGTAGAGCTGGATTAGTTATTCCTAAACTAGAAGAAGTATTAGAACCTTCTGAAGAATATAACTTACCTAATTGTAAAACCAAAAAGGTGGGTGTAGATTTAGTATTTGATGAAGAAGATCCGTATTCAGATGAGAATTTATTTACATATGCTAGAGAACGAGACATTCAAGCACTTGATAATTTTGGTAAAAAACTAAAAATAGATCAATGGGGTTACGGTAATTGTGCTAAATTATATGATCACTTCTTCTTTACTGATAGTATTATTTTAGCTCCTGTAGATGTATTTAATATTCCTGATTCATTATTTACATACTTAATAGGTAAGAATGGTGAAAAGATAGTTAGTAGTCTTAATACTATTAAACAAAATATTTCTGAAATAGTATTTGCATCTGCTTGTGGTTTATTTGGACAAGGTATAGGTGAATCAATTTTAAAATTAGTATATGATAAATATAACACTTTGGAAGTATCAAAAGAACATCTAGAAGCTTTAGAGGGTTTTGGAGATACTCGTATAGAACAATACTTAGAATGCTTACCAGAATATGTTAGAGCAAAAGAATATGTAAATGGATTAGGTATAACTTTTGATAATAATATTGTACAAAAAACATCTAATAATTTAGAAGGTATTGTAGTATGTTTTACTGGTATTAGAGATAAAGACTTTTCTAAATTTATAAATGATAATGGAGGAGTAGCTAGTGATAATTGGAAATCTTCAACAACTCACTTGATTGTAAAAGATAAGAATACAACAACTTCTAAAATGCAAAAAGCTCTTGATAAAGGTTGTAAAATATTAACATTAGAAGAAGCATATAAGGAATTTAATTATGAACGATGATTTGAAAACATATGTTGTACGTAATGATGGAACAAGTGATCCAGAAATTATAAATGATAATTATAAAAAATATACAGTTAGGGACTTTATACCAGACTATTCAGAAATTGCAACAGTAGATTGGGTAAAAGGAATTGTTGAACAAAATGAAACTATTGAAGATTTATATAAGAAAATATATGATAAATTAGTAGAAATAAATCCTGAAGAAGCAGAAAAATATGAGACTTATTTAAAAATTTATAACGGTGATTATAGAACTACCGTCTTGTTAATTGAAACTAATACATTAGAGGTTAAATCTTCAGATGTATTAAAACTTTTAAAAAAATAAATTTTCGATTTTATTTTAATTAATATCTATCATAATATAGTTCTATAAAATAATAAAAGGAGATTTTTTCATGAAATTATTTAATTTATTCAAAAAGAAAAGCAAAGATATAATATCTTATGACTTAAATACTATATTATCTAATAAAAAAGTATTTGGTTGGGGTGATGTATATGAAGCTATTGGTATGATGAATGAAGTAAATGCTATTAATGAAAAAGAAACAGGAAAATACCATTATAAAAATATTCGCGCTAATGAAAATACTATTAGAAAGATTGAAGATCTTACTTTAGATAATTTAATCAATACAAAAAATAAATTTTCTAAAATGTATAAACCAGAATATTTAAAGCGTAAGCACGCTATGGATTCTCTTTGTTGGGCTCCGTTTAGTGATAAAACAATTAAAGATGATGTTATTATCATGCTTTTACCTAAACATAAAGATTTTACAAAAGGATTTGAATAATGACAGAAACTGAAGAAAATAAAGAAAAGAGTTTATCTGATATTTTAGGAATGAGTTTTAAAGAAGATGGTTCTTGGGAAGCTAAAGATATTGGTGAAACTCCAGTTTATCGTAAATTAAATAGAAAAGAACGTAGAATACAAAAAGCAACATTGAGAAAGATATCTAAAAGGAAAAAATAATGTACGTTAATGTAGATGTTTATGATTATGTAGACGCTGATGTAGAAATAAACGAATCCTTTATTGATAAATTACAAGAAAGATTAGAATACTTTGTTGTAAAGAATTTTGAAAAAGAAGAAGATCGTGATAAGTATCAAGAACATATAGACGCTATTGTAGAGTTATTACAAAAAGAACAATATAATAATTATTCATTACCTGATGTAAGTATTTATATTGATCAAGTAGATGTAGATGATGATAATATTCCTGAAAAAGATAATTATGGTAATGGATATGATGATGCTAAAAATGAATTTGAACAATATAAAGATAGACTAAAATCTATAAAATCACCATTGTTGTTAAAAATTGAAAGAAAAGCATATAATTATGGTAAGCAAGAAGAAATCACAAGAGAAGATTGTAAAGAATTAAGTAAATTATTCGAAAGCGGATATTTTTAAATGGTAAAAATAAGAATAATATCAGATTTGCATTATACAAGAGGCATTAATGGTCCGGATTATGATAAAACGTATAAACAATCTGGTTTATGGCATTATTTTGGTAAAAAATTACAAGAAGATGTTGATTATACTTTAATTGCAGGTGATATATGTGAAGGTATAGAAAAGCATAAAGAGTTTTTTGAAGCTTTCTTTCCTATGAAAAGAGTAGTTTTTGTAGACGGTAATCATGTTTGTTATAAAGAAGGATTACCGTCACTTTCTGAAATTAAACAACAACTAAAAGATGAATTTCCTATAGATCATATATTTTGGCATTATTTAGAAAATGATTGGTATCAATTAGACACTAATATATATGTTATTGGTAGTACTTTTTATACTGATTATAATTACTGTGATTTAACTTTAGAAGAAATGAATAAACATAAAAAAGCATGGGAAGATTGTGTTGCTTTATGGTTAAGAAAACCTGAAGAATTTGTACCTTATGAAAAACTTACTAAAAGTATTATAAGATATGAGACAATGTTTGTTGCTTCTGATAGATTAAATGATTTTAGATGGGGTTATGAAACAAAAGGATTACATTTAACACCAGAATATTATCTTAAATTACATAAATTAGCTAAAAAAGAAGTAAAAAGATGCCATGATGAAATAGTAGCTTTAAATCCTGTTGCTAAAATAATACTTATGACTCATCATTGTTTATCACCAAAAACTATTAGTGAAAAATATAGAAAAGGTCTTATGAATGCCAGTTATACTTCAGATCTCGAAAAATGGGTTGATAAAGAATTACCTAATGTTAGATTAGTTGTTTCTGGTCATGTACATAATAGGTGTGATTTTACATTTGGTAAAAGAAAAGTTAGATATATAGTAAATCCTTGTGGCTATATTAATTATCATGAACCGTTCGATGAACCTAAGTTTAATCCAAATTTAATAATTGATACTAAAAACTTATAATAAGGAGAATACATATGGAAGTAGTATATTCAGAACAAGATCAAAATTTGATTTTAGTGCATTTAGACGAAGAAACAAAAGCGAATTTAGATGAAGTGGTTACAGATTTAAAAGCTTTAACTACTTTTGAAAATGTAACAGATATTATTGATGAAAATATTGTAGAAAAGTATTTAGAAGATCATAATATCAGTTTAGCTAAAGGTTTTAAAGGTCAAGTTGGTACACCTTATGCTGTAATGCGATATATTACTTTATATAATCAAAGTATAGAAATGATTAATAAAGTACAAGAAGATTTAAATACTTTGATTACTATGCCCAATATAAAGTATATTCTTTATAAAGACTTATCAAATAAAGTTACGTTTTATAAAGTACTCAAGGAAAACAGTGATGAAAAACCACAGAATTTAGATGTACGTTATAGATATGATGATGAAGATGATACAATTATTTATTCATTACCTGCTACTTCATTTAGCTGGGATATATCAAAATCACAATTAAAAGCATTACTCGAAAATAAAGAACTTCCAGTTGCTGTATCTGCAAGTAAAAATAATAAAGAAGATGTTTCATTAACATATAATGGTATTAAAATTACTGTTACAAAAGCTTGATATTAAAAAAAATAAACTATTTGGAAATTTAATGTGAATAATTTTTAATTAATGACTTTACTGTTTTATTATTTGTATTATTATTAAAAATGTAATAAGGTTATCTTATTTTAACTTAATGTTTTTACAAACAAAGGAGTAAGAAGTGGGGACAGTAAAAATCAGAATGAATACTTGGTCACGCTGTGGAAATCGAGAAACGAAATTTAAGCGTAACATAGCTGCTAGAGATGGCTTTATAGATTATGATAAGCAATCTAAAAAAGTTATTTTTAAGCCAACAGAATGGAAATGGAAAGCATATGATACATCAATTCCACGCCGTTCAGATAGAGATTATATCGCAAATAAAAGAGAAAGTTATTCTGGATTATGTTTTTCGTCTAAAAGTGATGCTGAATACTTTATGAAAAAACATAAGACTGAATTAGATGCAATAGCAGCAGAAAATCCTTTATTTGATAGATGGACAGTTATGAATTGCATATCACGCTTTAAACCAAATCATATAGAATTATACGGTAAAGATATTATTGAAGATTAAAAATCCATAAATATTATCTACCTATCGAAAACAAAGCATTTACAATTTCAAAGGGAGAAATAGAAAAGATGCGAGGCACAATAGGTTACAAACAAACAAAGGAATATTTTAATAGTGTTCCACAAATAAATTCAAAAATAGATGATTTGTCTGAAGTTTCGACAAGTTATTATGATCCAAAAGCACCAAAAACTAATGATATTAAAGCTTTTCTAAAAAGACCAGTGAGATATCATTTTGCTATGACTGAAAAAAAACCTGGTTCAGTTACATTATTTCATCATTCATGTTATTTTGATAATAAAGATGAAGCTTTAAAAGCACATCAGCAATTCAAACTACAAGTATATGATCAGCGAGTATCTAAGTATTTAAATAAGATTAATGAAGGCAAACAACTTTCTGTAGTCGATCAAATAGAATTATTGAATATCATCGACAGTCCACTCTTTTCCAAGTAGACTAGATTCTCTTTCAGAGGCTAATTTACGTAATTTTGTTTTACGTATTTTAGCCTTTTTTAATTTACTGTCAGCTTCTGTTGTATCTATTTCTATTTTTTGTGGAATATAATTAGGATCTTTTTCTTTAGCTCTTTTTTCTCGCATATATTGTCTTTGGTATTCATTATAAGTACCTTTTTTCTTTCTCCATTTATAAATATGTTTTTTAGCTTCTTTATAAGTAGGAGTATGAGCTTTTGATTTTCTATTTTTATTTTTTTCTTTTCTAATAGCTCTTTTTAATTTACCTATTAATACAGGATTTAATCTTTCAACACCACTAGTTAAATCTTTATAATCAATACTATGACGTGCCTCTGTATCATCTTTAATACTTAACTTATGTAAAGTATCGTATTTTGGATCTTCTAATATATCGATAACAACATCTAAAACATCTTGTAATCTCATACTAATTCTTTCCCTGGTATAAATGTTCTACATGCAAATTTATTCTTTTTAAAATCAATTTCCCAACAATATCTAACTTGAAATCCTAAATTATGAAATAACATAAAACGAGCTTTAGTATCTTCATATAATTGTCCATATGTTTTTTTACACGTAGGATTTAATTCATTCCATCTTTTTGCATATAATCTTGGATCAGCATGATAATATGTACCTAAAAATTCCCAGATTATTCTATTTCTACTATCAAAACCATCAACAATATAAACTTTATTTCCGAAACCATGAATTACTTTACTTCTTTCAGGTACTCCTAAATTTGTAAGCCAAATGTCTTCTTCATGACTTTGCCCATGACGTAATCGTGTTTGTCCTACTTGAACAAATCCTACTTTTGGTTTTTTAGGCATGAAAAATGTCTTTTTTCTAGTTTTATATTTACCTAATGCTGGCTTTCTCATAATATTTCCTTATTTTTATTATTTATTTAATAGAACTTGCAAAAATTATTCTATTTTTCAGAAAAAATGTAGTTCTATATAAATGTATGGTGTCATGAACATGAGCTATACAAAGAACTTAAATTGCTAACAACTTAGGATTTAATAAAATGAAAAATACTTTAATGATGCCTATGCGAGGCTATTTAGATCGCATGATTGATTCTCCGTTTAATTCTTTTATTGATGATTTCTTTAATGATACATTACCAGTAAATCTATTTAAAGATCAAGATAATTTTCCAAAATATAATATTAAAAAAGTAATTGCTAAAGACCAACAAAGTACTGATAAAGATGTATACTTTGAACCGAATAGCTTTATTATCGAACTAGCTTTGGCTGGATTGAAAAAAGAAGACTTTCAAGTATATACAGAAAAAGGTATTCTTGTTGTTAAATCAATTTGTAAAGCTGGTAAAATCTCAGATCAATTACGTGACGAAGATTTATACATTCGTCGAGGAATTAAGGAAAGAGATTTTATTTGGAAAATGAATTTGCCAAAATATGCAGAAGTAACTGATACTTCATTTGTAAATGGATTACTTTCTATTAAGGTAGAAGTAAAAGTTCCAGAAGAACAGCAACGCAAATTAATTGAAATTAAATAATAAGTTATAAAAGGGTGTAATAAGGTCTTGCTGATAACTATTTATTGACAAGGCCTTATTTTTGACTTTACATTTAATGTAACTTATTATATATAATTATATCAAATGAAAGGTGTTGTCATGTTAAAATATTTTAAATATCGTAAACTAAATAAATTTTTTAAAAATACTATTAATGAATTACCAGTGAAATATTCATCTGATGAAGATATTGATAAATTACGCAATATATTAGTACAATTAGCAGAAATAGCAACTGATAATAATATTTTAATAGAGAATTGTGGTAAAGGTCTATCAGAAGAAGAAAAAGATACACTGTTTTTAAAATGGGCTAACTCATTAAATATATTTTGTAGTTATTGTAGTAAATATGCGTCTAAAGCGTTTACAAAAGTATTAGATAAAAATACAGAATTAGAGCCACAAGAGTTACTGGAATATTGTGTAATTGTACCATCAGAATTAGATTCATATAGTAAAATTATTTCAAATTGCATTATAATATTAAAGGCTTTACGCTAAGGGGTAAAAATGGTAAGTAAAAAAGAAAAAGATCAGATTATTGATAACTTTGAAAAATGGTTAAATACGTTTAATGAATCACAATCAGGAAAAGAACTCTGCAAATTAATAAGTGAATTTATATCTGCTAAATTTACTCAAATTATGCCAGATAATATGAAAAAAGATGCGGAAAATGATTCAGATGATAATGCAAATAAACCACATATTGTCATGATGGGAAATCCAAGTATGTTAGATATGCTTCCTCCAGAAATGAGAGATGCTATTCTAAAAGGAACAGTACCTAATAATGATGCAATCGATGAAGCTAAACCAGAAGTACCGTCTAAAGTATTATATGACTTTAATATGGTTAATTGTAATGTTGATTTAAAAGAACTTACCAAAAAACTTAAAAAGAGTAAAATCACTAAATACGGTATCTTGCTATATGGTGTTTCAGGATCTGGTAAATCTCAGTTTGCTAAGTATTTGGCTCAAGAATTAGGAATGGGATTTATTAAAGAAAGAGCTTCAGATATTTTTGGTAAATTTGTTGGTGAATCAGAAGGTAATATTAAAAAAGCATTTAAAAAAGCTAAAGATACAAAATCAGTATTAGTATTTGATGAAGCAGATTCATTCTTATTTGATAGAAATATGGCAAGGCAAGCTCATGAAGTTTCACATACTAACGAACTGTTTGTAAACATGGAAGATCATCCCTATCCATTCGTAATGACTACTAACTTAAAAGATAAATTAGATAAAGCTAGTATACGTCGTTTCTTATTCAAAGTTAAATTTGATTGGATGACTAAAGATAATATAAAAGCTGGTCTAAAAACATACTTTGGTAAAGAATATAAGTTTACTAAAGAACAATATGATCAACTTAAATATATTTCAGCTGGTGATTTTGATATTGCCAAACAAAAATTAGATATCTTAGAAAATGGTGAATATACATCAGATAAGATCTTTGAATATCTATTAGCAGAACAAAATGAAAAAGAAATAGAAGAAGGAACAGCAAGCATTGTATTTTGATGCAGAAGCTATATATGTAAAACCTAAAGATGATAAGTTTTATTGGGAATTGAAGGATTTACTAAATAAACATAGTATATCTATTTTTACAGTAGTACATAAAGATTTAAGGTATTGCTATGAATTACAGGATCTTTCACAAAATGAACATGAGCTTTTTATTGATACTGTTAAAAGTTTACAAAAAGAAGCTTCTGATATCGAATATAAATGTGTATATAACTGTAAAATATTAAGATATTCATTATTAAAACCTTCTGAAAATGCAGATATAAACAATAAACTTCTTTTTATGCTCAAAACATATTTGTAAAAGCTCGTAGGATGACCCGTAATGATTAAAAAACTAAAATATATAATTGATACCATAAAAACATATAACGAGCGTGTACGGCTTTCTAAGGAGCTTAAAAGTTATATTTCAAAAATAGAAGGAATATATTTAGTTATTCCACATAAAATCAGTCACTTTAATAACAATTTTAAATATACTATTAATAATCCATATCCTCTTATAGTTGAAGGAATGAATGCTAGAGCAAAAATACAAGAAATGTCTGACTATTTACATGTTAGAGTTATATCGAATCATACAATTTCTTTAAAAAATATAATTATAACATATGAACCGTATTCAGCAGATATAGATCATTTTCTTATGTTAAAGAAAATACAAGGGGAATATTAATGAAATTACTTGATAAACTTAAAGATATAACTATATATTCTTTAAAAGTTCATAATTACAGAGAAAGAAAAGAATTCTCTAAAATATTACACGGTTTTCTAGTAAAATATAATATACCTAATAAAATAATAGTACCTAGATTTAAAAACCAAATAATAATAGAATCTTTCAAAGTTAAATATGGTGTATCATCAAAAGTATCATTTGAATATGAATTAAATTTAAGTACATTCGAAGACGCTATAAAAATATATGGTATACCTTTCTATTACAATGAACAAAACTCAATAAAACAACCTTACTATAACACTATCACTCTAACAATAGAATACTCACAATATATTCAAGACTTTGTAAAACTAACAACCATACAAGGCAAATATCCAAAAATAAACTACAGAATGCTTGAAGACTTTGGCATCGATAACTACACTAAACCAGAGAATTAAAGATCAACACCTGTCTTTTGATTAAAACCAATACTAGAATCATATGATTTATAAAAATTGATCCAATATAACTTTCGTTCTTTTGCATTTTCTTTTGTACAGTATTCTATAACTTCTTTTTTAAACACACTTTTATCAAATCTACTTAGTGCATTTTTAAAATATGGATCAGAACTTAATTTACAATCTATTCCATTAGTATAATCAACATGATAATCTATAAATATCTTATTAGTCTTTGTATTAGTAATTTTCATAATATAATACTTAGGAGTTATAGGATTTGGATTCATTTTACATCTAGCTACATGTTTATCATAATTACATTCTATTACTTCTTTACCACAATAAGGACATTTTAATCTAGGTATATTATTCATTGCAATTTGTGTTTTATTAGAAATCTCTTTTTTCTTTTCATCAGACCATACAGTATTTTTATTTGTAGGAGGTAAACCTTCTCTAGAATTACATTTCTGTGCCCATTCTCTTGGCAAACCTCTAATCCAACCTTTAGGAGGTTCTTTTCCTTTTAATACTCTTGTAGCTTCGTTTGTTTCTGGATTATAATATACGCAATGCCCTTTAAGTATTTCAGACTTCTTTAAAAATATTTCATTTTTATTTTGATTATTTGTATATGTATCACCACCATCACCACCACAAGCAATATTATATCCAATCGCAGTGTCTTTAGTGTTTAAAGTATCAATCCAATACTTTTCTCTTTCATTATGTATATATTCATCATCTTCAGATTCTTCTAATAATTCTATCTTAAAATTTTCCTTACCATATTTGCGAATAGCTTTTATTATAGGCATATTAACTTCAGTATGACTACTTGCTCTATAACAATGTACTTTAAATCGTTCTTCTAAAGAATTTTTTGTATAACCTACGTAAATTTTTCCATTTATTAAATTAGTTATTTTATATATCTTACTGCTCATAATAAAAAACTCCAGCATTCTATTTATAACATTTAGAACACTGGAGGATCTATAATCTCAGAAAAAAGTTTAAGCTTTATTCGGATAATTGTTTATTTAAATCTTCTTGAGACGTAAACTTACGATTTGGAAAATCATATTCACGGCGAGGCTTAGACCATCCAGAAACCTTGGAGAAATAACCAATTATCCTTGTGTAAATATCTAACTTCTTTGATCCACATTCAGGACATGCATCTAATTTGCCTTTATGAACATGACCGCACTCCTTACACTCAATATAACATGAGTTCAGAGCGAAGTGTTCCATTCCTGCTTCAATGGCCTTCGCTATGAGACGCTTTGATTGAGTGGGAGTCATTGTACCATCTACATTACAATGCACGATTGATCCACCTGTCATCAACGCATTAATCTCACCATCTCTCTTCATCTTTTCAGCTAAAGTATGGTCTTCCCAAAGCGAAGTCCATTGATTAGCAAGTAATTCAGGCATTTTAAATTTTCTCATTTTCTTTATTCTCCAATATTTTGTTAAGTATTTAGTATAAAATAGTTACGAGCTGGAATATTGTCTAATATACCAGTCGAAGGAATTGCTTAATCTTCGATACAATAATTACCATCTTCATCAGCAAACAAGATTTTATTCGCTTTTGCTAATTTCGGTGCCATCCCCTCAGCTGGTATAGCTTCAATATTCCAGATCATCTTTTCTTGTTCGGCTAGTCTCTTACACTCATTGTTGAAATATACTAAAAAGTCTTTCATATAGTCAAAACTTGAGTGATTGAATTTGAACTTAAGGATTGCGTCGGCTTCTACATACCCAACGCAACCATACGTACTGAACATGTGGCTCATATTGATCCAACCGTTAGTAATCCACGGTTGTGTTCCGCATTTTTCAAGTTTATGAATGAGTACTCTATGAGCTTTAAGAATTTTTGTCATTTCTTCTACGCGTTCTGTTACGATCTTTTTAAAGTCATCATAAGATTCTGCTTCATATGCACATCTTGAAAAGTCAATAGTTACGACACGATGTGATCCTAATGATACTTGTGAACCACCAAAAGAGTTAACACCAGCTCCTAATTCAAGCATATCAGAATCCGAAAGTAGCCTACAACAGGAGGCAACTTTTGTTCCACTTGAGGAAAAAATGTTGTACTTACTGATGTCTTTTTTCGAAATATATTCTTCTAATTTGTTATCTTTTAAGCATAAATGAGCTTTACCGTTTTCATCTTTTTCTGTAGCAAGATTTACTGTAGTTACTGGGAATGGAAACTGTAAGCCATTACGAAGTGGATCACCTTGATCAAATACATCGATATAGATCTCTTGTAATTCTTCGATATAATCTAATACAAATTCTACAAATGCTTCTCTAGTATTTTGTAACTCATTATCTTCTACTACTGCTGCTTTTTTAGGAAAATACCAGCCATAATTTTCATCACTAATTAAGCCTCTTAATTTCTCTCTATCGAAGCAAGATACATTAGTGAATGGACTTTCTACAGCATTTCTACTATAGTGATTTACTGTATAGATAAACTGTTGCATATGATTACTCATTGATTTTCTTACTTTTTTATCATTACGTAGATCATCTAAAGTAATTCTTTCACGATAAATTGCAAGGTTAGCTATATCGAGGAAAAAAGTTCCTATTGCTACGGCTCCTGCAATATTAAAACTGATTTCACGGATTGTGTCACCTAGTGTTGTGATATAAGTTGCGACGCGATGTGCTGGACCAGAATGTACTTGACCAAAATTGCGACCTTCAGTTACAAGCTTTGAAGCATCGATGCAGTAGCAATAGGGTTTACAGATATTGGTACTGTCGTTTAATGCTAAAGAGAAATCATACATGGATGCACAACACTTTTTGGCTTCTGCTTTACCATAAAGTTCTTTTAATGTCTGATATAAATAGTCATAACCACATACTTTTTTGAAAGGTAACATAGCTTCTGCACAAATACCTTCAAAGTTAACAGATGTTTTATTAGCGTTAGCGTCTACAGAGATATCGTTAACTGTTTGTAAATTACCAAAAGTAAGTTTAGAAATAATAGCAAGAGGATCAAAGTTTTCTTCGCCTAAGCCATGTAATTCCATAATTGAATTTACTTTATTTTTAAGTTCTTCTTTGTCTGTTACACCATATTTTGATTTAATAGATTTGGTTAAGCATTCAATGATATTTTTTCTAGTTCTAGTTGTACCGGCTTGAGCTAGAGTAATATCAACCCATTTATCCATTTCATTTTGATATGGATTTTCTTCATTTACGTTAAACTTTGGATATGTAATTTTAAGTGGTTTTTTATCTTCAGACATCTGTATTAGTTTCCTTCATTTTGATTAGAGTTAAAGTATAAAATTCCATTTTCAGAGATTTTGTTGTAATTCTCGTCGTAGAAATCTTGGTTTGGTGATGCTAGTACGTATTTTTCGTCTGTTTTTAGAGATGTACGTACTGTATTTATATCAAATTTACCACATTTATAATATTTAGCACCTGTTATTCCTAGCTGTTTTACGTAGTCTATAGAATAACCTGTGAAGATACAAATATCATAAGAGTGTGATAAAGTTTGTAGAATGTATTTTGTATAGGGGATGTTGGTTTTATATAAAGGATCGCCACCTAACAGAACTATTTTATTAGTTTCTGCTCTTTTGCAATAATCTACTAATTTTTCTGTAAGTTCTTCTGGTGTTTCTGTATATTCTTGTACTTTTTGAATTAAAGGACTATGACATCCTGGACAATGGTGTTCACAGCCTGTTAAATAGACTATTATTGCATTGTCATCAGGAGATGGATAATCGAGTAAAGTTTCTTCTAGTACAGCTGTGTATGCCATCCTTTTTTAAGTCCTATACATTTGTTAACTGTTAGTTGGTTATAGTTATTGGTTTTTAAGCCTTTTTATAACTATGTATGTATTGTATAGAACATCATTTTATATGTCTAATTTTGATATAAAATTTCCAAGTCTACTAAATATTTTTATATGCTATTTTATGCTAAAAGTATATAATTTTAATGTATTTTTGTAGGTGATTGTTATTATTGTTATTTTTTAGGTTTTGGAGCAACGTTACCTGTTTTATGTATAAAGTTTATAGGAGAAATAATTTTACGTTTAACAAATTCTTTCTTTTTAACAGCCTTCTCTTCGGGCTTGTTAGTAACTTTTTCTTCTAATTTTTTAGTATTTTCAACTGGTATATTTTCTTTTATTTCTATATCTATTACTGGGAGTTTTTTCTTAATTTCTTGTTTAGGTTTAGATTCTTGGTTTAAAAGATCCAATACACGTTTTTCTCTAAATTTTGGGGTTAAAAACACACATTTTTCTGAAATTAATGTATTTGGTTGTTTTTTGGCCTCTGGTGAGAGTTTTTCTTTTTTATTATAGATTGATATATTTTTATCTTTTCGTGTGTGTACGGCTAATACAATGGCGATTTGAAGGAAATCTGTACCAACAATCACTAATAAGATCAAAATTGTTAAAGAATTTTGAAGTTTGTCGTATGAATCACATGAAGTTTGAGTAAATTTACATATGGTAGAGAGAATAGATGCTACTTCTGATTGATTCTTTGATGTTTTTTCTGTAGTATCTACTGTTTCTTGTAAATTTGTATCTGCTTTAGCTAATGCTTCTTTTAATGCTATAGATACTTTATTATCAAGGGATCTTTTTGTATTATTACATTTGTTTTCAGCCCACTTATTTTTATTAGCACGAGCTATACAGTTTTCATAATCCATTCTATTCCAATCCATTGCACTTTTATATTCTTCCTGAGCCATTTTAGCAAGATCTTCAGAACGATTATGTTTAATAACTGCATTATCTGCTTCTTTTAAGTATTTTGCCATATCAATCATAGCTTGTCTAGTAGAAGGAGCTATTAAAGAGTCTAATTTAGCATAAATACCGGCACCACTATAACAAAATAGTAATGCTAATATAATACATATAAAGTATTTTACTACTCTGAGATTAGACCATTCATTTACAGTAAAGTTAAATAAAATAAATCTTCCTAAGTCTATTATAATAAATAAAGAAAGAATAAACATACCAGCTGCTGAAAATAGGTTAGTCATACCTAATGCAGTCATAATTGAACTCATACAGCTTAATATTGCGGCAATAAAAAGCATAAATTGATATTTAAATGGCATAATAAAAAGCTCCAATATAAGCAAGCACTCATATTAGAACTTTTATTTTTCTTATACGAAACAATAGTATTTAATAGCTTTAAGCTGTTCTCATGATATAAATAACACGAATGAAATCTTTAGAAGATGATGGTAATTCTGCAGTATCATGTGTCCAACGCGCGCAAGTAGTATAAGATCTACCAGGAAAGTGTTTTTTTACAGTAGAAATATTATCACTAATATATCCTTGATTTTTAAAGCTATAAATTTCATCCCCTATTTCCATCTGTTCTAGTTTAGTTAATAGAGAATCAGCCGATCGTGGTTTAGGCATTTTTAGTAAAGTCTCCTTATTTATTTATTCAATATTATTGTAATATTATATTGAACTGTATTTTTTAGAATAAATAATCTATTTAAAACTTATAGTATAAAAATAAATCACCATATTCTTTTATTATATAATATGATGATCTATATAAATTGTAAAGCAAATAGTTTATACTGTGCGAAATTATTTTTCAATGAACTCATCTTTTAAAGTTTTAGTATATTTCATACAATGACAAGTAATACTAGTTTTACCGTCTTTAAGATCTTCTTCAGTTAAATATGCTTCTCTAAAAAATCTACACATACAATAATAACTGTTTCCGTCTTCAGCTATGGTCTTAGCATCTTTATTAGTAGGCATATTCCAACCTTTTGGCATACATGGGCATTTAAAATTATGTTTAGCTAAGCCTTCATTAATTTTACTTACATGATCTTCATTCGGATTCAATGTAATAGTATAATTTTGATTATTTTCTAAAATTTCTTTATTCATCTTACAAATCTTTCTTAAAAACGTTATTACAATGTATTATAATATCTTCTGCATTAATTGGTGTATAAGGAGCAGTATTTATTATGTTAGAACTAGTATCAACTCCTACATGTACACATGGAAAGCCCAAACTTTCATAAATTTTATCATAATTATTAGCATTATGAATATGACCATATAAACCTATAACAGATATATCTTTACTATCTTTATTTCTAAATATATGATTTGGTTCAAGAATAGGCCAATGCATCATTACAAAAGTATATACTTTACCATTATCAGCTTCATACTTATATTCATGATAAGTACGCATAGACTGAATCAGATTTTCATTTAATAACCTAGCTAATACTTTTGAACGGTCATGATTTCCAAGTATAACATGCACATTTCCGTTCAATCTCTTAAATATTTCTCTTAGCTTATCTGGATTATTTGCCATAGAAATATCACCTAAATGATATACAAGATCATTCGGTTTTACAACTCTATTCCAATTTTCTATTAAAGCTTCATCATGTTCTTCTATAGTATCAAAAGGTCTTCCTTTACCCATTCCAAGTAAATTTTTATGACCGAAATGAGTATCAGAAGTAAAAAATACATTATATTCTTTCATTAGCAATTTTCCAAATCTTTTATATTTAAAATAGTTGAAGTTGTATATTTATCTTCATTATTGAACAGAGAATAAGAAATACATAATCTTCCACCATCTAAAAGATTTACTTTTTCTAATTCAATTCCTTTTGTAGGGTTATTTTTACCTATATTATTATTCAAGTATTTACTACAAACAGTATTTAATTCTTCTTGTAATTTATAGTATTTATAAATGTCATTTCTATCCATTTTTAATCCTCACATTCTTTTAAATCTTCTTTTTCAAAATCAATAACAAAGAAATATGTACTCGGTTTTGTATTGTCAGTTCTCCATACTTCTAATCCTGCAGAACATTCTTTATTTAATACTAACATTACTTGTTTTGATTTATTTAAATCTATTTCTTCTACTTTTATATCATTAATTTTAGTAACTACCCATTTTAATGCTAATGTACCAAATATAATGGAACAAAAAATAATTAATAATATCTTTAAAGTACTACTCATTTATTACTATCCTTTTCTAAATCTATTTTTAAATCCTTAATTTTTACTAATGTTTTTTGTGGATTAATATTCTGTATTTGTTTATTAAAAGAAGCAATTATACCTATTTCTTTTAATTCTTTAAACGCAGAATCATTCAGACAATCAATTATAAATGCTTTCATAGCTTTATAATCTTTAAATTTAATACCGTCTTTATCTAAAATCATTCCATATTTATCTAATACAGAATTAATTCCATCTTTCATTACATTATTAATGAAATTTATATTAGCCTTTTCATTAGATTGCTTTATATCAGAAGCATTTAAAGAATTATCATATTCATTCTCAATATTATCTGTAATAAAATAAATAGTTTTAACTTCTGTTCTATCTTTAAAATCATATTTTATATAACACTCATTTGATCTATATAATAATAATCCAGGATAAAACATAGAAGAACGATTTATATTAAAAATATCACAAATTTCATAATTACGAATATAAGTATTGTTCCAATATGGCTCTATATCAGCAAGTGTATATTTTAAACGATAACATTTTGTATATTTAATAATTCGACATTTGCCAATTTTACGAGGTTTAGACTTATATAATGTACTCTCTAATGTACCATTACTACGCTCATAACGCCATAACGGTTTATTTATAATATCTAACTTCATAAATTAATCCTTAACATTTTGTTTAAGCATTCTTAATTCAATAGGATTAATAACATCCTCTACTTTATTTTTAGCTAATAACAAAAATTCATTATCTTTTTCTGTTAGTTGACTAGAATTAGGAATAATCCTTAAATATGCTAAACATTTTTGAACATACATAGATGTTATAGGATCATTTACTCCGATTTTTTGACCATATAATATTAAAGGTTCATGTTGATTATAATTATTATGTTTAATAAAACTAGCAGCCATCTCAATACCAGATAAATACGGATATGCTTCTCTATTAGTACAAAATACTCTATCCATATGTACTTTAGTATTATCATTATTCGTTAAGATAACTCCAACATAACTAGTATTACCTTTTTTAGTAGTATATTCATATAACTTCATAATATTTCCTTTATTAATCTACTTTTACTATACTGTTTGGATTATAATCACAAGCTTTTATAATCTGTAACATAAAGTTTTTCCAACTTTCTACAGAACCCCAATTATTATCAGGCATATATTCTTCATATTTTTTAGGATCATTCTTTAATGCACTATAAACAATTAAACATAAATCAGCTACTTCATCAGCCTTCATACCATTAAATTTATTAGGTTTAAAGCCTAAAATAGCTTCACAAGCTTTACTTCCATTATATGTATGATTTATACATTCGTTATTAACTAAAATATCGTAACTCATGATAAAATCTCCTTTGTTATTTATGATATATTATTTATAGAACATTATAAATAAAGAGTAAAACCAAAAATAAAAAAAGAGATTATAGCTTTAATATACTATAATCTCTCTAAATTTTAACTAATTTGAAAGACTTCACGTTAACTATAATATGATTGACATTATTTTCTTTTGATTTTTTTTAATATGCAACTAAAAATAATAAAAAAATCATAATAAAAAAATCGTGGCGAATAATTGTCTTAACATACTTTAATATGCATCATATTCTTTCGTTTTCAGGATAACTAGCTAACTTGTTAACCCAAAGGATCTTTTTCCACAACGAACTATGAAAATTGAATTTAATAGCTACAAATGATATGTTCAACTGTTAAGATGATATTATCAAAACAATTTACAATTATATTTATAACATAAAAATTTAATTTGTAAAGCAAAAAATAAATTATTTTATTAACTTATATACTTTTATTGGCAAAGCTCGTTGAATTGTATCAACGGTTTCATATTTATGTACTTTATCTTTAGCCATAATATACTTAAAAATACGACCGATATCTTTTCCAGCTTCTGCTTCAGGATCTTCGCAGTCACGTCTGTTATGATATTGATAAATATAATTTAATGGAGTATTTTTCCATGTACCAAATGATTTTCTACCAACTAAATCAGGTACAGTAAACGTACTATCTTCATTATAGGCCATACAACCTTTAATAAGACCAAATACAAATGTATCTAATTCAGCTTGTTGAAATTTAGTGAGTGATTCATAAGATGAGCTCTTATTGGCTTCATAACTATTATTGAGCATAATTGCAATCCTTTTTAAAATTAAAACTGTATGTTATAAGATTATACTTTCTAAAAAGAAAAAACCCTAAAGACGAATAACACAACGCCTATAAAATTAGTAGTGGTCTTAACGTACCCACCATGTAGTTTGCAATCACTAACGCTAGCCGTGACCTTCTAAGTTAGGGTGTGAACATTTTTAGCAAAATGGATATCACACTTAACCACTCTCGATAATGTACATCATATATAATAACGCCGCGAACGTTATATGACATACTTCTCATATGTTTTCACGAAACACATTATTATATATAATATGAAAATTTTAATTTGTAAAGCAGAAAATGATTGGATCGAGAGGATGGGATCGAACCACCATTATAACTGCCAAAAAGTTATGTCCTGCCTTTAGACGACTCTCGAACAAATACTTTATTTATATGTATTATGTTTTAAAATTTCAATAATTGTATCATGTGAAACATTAAATTTTCTACCTAATCCACGCGTACCAAACTGTTTATCTCTTGGAATATAATTTTTTCGTATCCATTCAACTTGCTTATTTGTTAATTTAGAAGAAGGATGATCTTCGCCTCTATGAATAGTCACTAAATTATGTTTATATGCATGTATAGTATTTTCAGAATAAGTACACCATTCTAAATTAGTAACAATATTATTTTGTTTATTACCATCAATGTGATTAATACATGGTAAATTTTTTTGATTTGGTATAAAAGCTTTAGCTACTAATCTTGATATTTTTATACATTTAGCTTTACCTTTTCTGCCAAAGGGTTTTAAACAAACCATATGATAACCCATACGTTTATTTAAATAACTTTTTATAATTTTACCAGATCTACCTTTTAATCTACCTAAATTACTAATAAAATATCCTGGTATTTCAGTTTCTTTCCATTCTTCTTTTAACATGATATATATAAATTATTCAAATTAATATTTAATTAAAATAAGTATTACTTTTTGAGTTACATAATTATAAAGAGTGAGCAGGGACCGTATGATGTAATCTCAGTGTATTGCCCACATAAAATGGTGGACGAGGTTTGATTTGCACAAACTCAGCCAAAAGGCGACGGTTTTACAGACCGTTACAGCTCTCTAACTCTGTCGCTCGTCCGCTAAAATTAAAGATTTAATCGGGTGACTCGGATTCCAACCGAGATTATTCATGTTCCCAATACACGTGCCATAAGCAGATTAGGCGATCACCCGATAAATGGCGGAGTGTCTGAGGGTCGAACTCAGAAGACCTTGCGGTCGGTGGTTTTCAAGACCACTGCAGTACCATTGTGCCAACACTCCACCATAGTATTTCATATTTACAATGTGATTAAAAAAATATCCACAAAACTTAATCTGCGGATATTCTACTAATATGATGTTAACTACAATAAAATATCCGTATCAGACCATTGATGGTTGATATTGATAAGAGGATTGATATTTCATTACGTTTTTCATCATATTATTTAGAACTACTTTTTTATTTTAAAAGATGTAAATAAAAACTTTTTTAATTATTTTTTTAGAATTATATATAAATCTCCGATATTTAGTTAACGACTCCTCGGAAGCGGGATATACGAATAATTCATAACGGTTAACTATTTTATTAGTCTTGCTAAAACTAAAACCTTAGAACAAGTTATTCTAACGTAGGAAATGCTAAAAACTTATCAAAACCATTCCTGTTGGACCGTACTATAAACATATAGAATATAGTAACAGCCCTGTTTTATAATCTGTTATCATCTTCCTACAGACCAAGGGAGTTATTATCTTTCAATAACAGAGCAAAATTTTATTTTTTCTTTTTATTTGAAGGAGTAGCTGAAACTTCCTTCTTAGGACCTTTAGTATTACAAGCTGGAGCTCTGCCAACATTCTTGCTTACTGTATTTACTGCAGGACACTTCTTTAAGAAATTACCCCAGCGTTTTTTAAACTGTTGTTCTTCAAAAGTCTTCTTTTTCTCTTCATCTGTCATCTTTTTATTACTTTCTTTCTACTATTAGCACAAATGGTACGATCGACGGGCTACGATCCCGTGTTTTCGCCGTGAAAGGGCGATGAACTAGTCCAACTATTCGACGATCGCATTTTTATAATATTATATATAAAGTTTTTTATATTTGTAAAGCCGAAAAAGTTCATCACTCTTTCTCTTTATAATGTTTTTTTTATATCAATTTATTTAAAAATATAAAAGCTGGTGCCTTCGGCGATGAATCGAACACGCATTGACGGAGTACAAAACCGTTTTCCTACCATTGAAAGACGAAGGCTTATTGGCTGGAGTGGAGGGTTACGATCCCCCGACATCTTGATTAACAGTCAAGTGTTCTACCAACTGAACTACACTCCAACAATGATTTAAGTTTTTGACTGAAGGACTCCTGACTACCTCCAAACTCTTACGCAAATAAGCATATTATTCAGTCACATCCACAAAAGTTAGCTATTCTTTTGTTTATAAGGATGAGAGGATTGAATACCTCCAAATGGATACAGATATCAGCCTGTCACAATACGGTTTGTCCATTTCTTACGTCACTATAGGTTAGCCGACCCATGCTATTTCAACCTTATATTTCTTATTTACTATCGCCTACGCAAACCTTTTCAGATTCCACGTAGCTTCCTTATCTGCTATCAACAGATTATTAGGAACAAGTCAAAAACTTAAAAACTTTTGCATATTCACTATTTAAGTAATATATAGAACTATTTTTATTTAAAATAAAATAGAAAAATATATTATTTTTTATAACTTTTTAGCATCTATTCCAGAAACGACCGGAGTTTTAGAAAAAAGAGAGAGATAAGACGGAGGAACTATTTGACAAATCATTTTAAAATCTTATCTCTCAATTTTATATCACTACCGACGCGATATGAATATTTTATACAATATATAATTTTATTTGTAAAGCCGTTTTTTTCACTTAATCAGGTAATTGAAAAGCTAATATATCTACTACATACTGCAAATTATTAAGATAGTCTTTAAATGTTTCAGGTTTCCAATATGTAAAATTATTTTTCTCTTTGGCTTTGGTAAATATATTCTTATATTGTTTATATATCTTGCAAAATTCTAATAATTCTTTCTTTGTTCTAATTTTACCTTCAGCAATAGCCTCCTGTATTTCAGTATGTGCAATAAATAAACTTTGTTGAGTATATGCTCTAATTTCAGATGGATGATTATAATACGCCCAAGGGTTACTATTAACACTTTTATCATCTGGTTTATCTATACCCTTTTTTCTATCATCGACATGTACTAATTCATGTAAAACAGTAGATAAGTTTTCACTAATATATTCTTGAAAACAGTCTATTGCATATATTTTATCTTTATTAGAAGAATAACCATCAACAGGTACATTATCATCTAATGCTGGAAACATTACGGTAGGTAAGTCTTCATCAATCTTTAAAACTGCAGCACTTACATCTGCTTTAAAACTTTTGTTTGTTAATAAGTAAATAATATCTTTATCTCTAAAGAATACACCTGATAGGTTTTTAAGATTATGAATGTACTCTGGATTTTCTTTTAATAAATTAAGTTCTGACATTAAATCTTTTATTTGATTTAAGATTGTAAGTCTTTGGTTTGTTAATTCTTCGTTATCTAATTTCATAGTATAATATCCTCATTTTTGTTAACTATGAATATAATATAGCGAATAATTTTATAAAAGTAAAGCCAAAAATTTCAATTTCATACTGCTATTGGAAAAGTTACTTTAGATCCATGTTGATAATCATCTAATGAAGCCATTTCAGGCATAAAGTTAAATACAGTAGCATTAGGATCAAGTTTTAATGTTGGTAAGTCATATTGTTCTTCATACCAGTGTGAGAGATTCTCTTTTACTGTATCAATATGATTATCGTAAATATGACAATTTACCATATGTATTGTTACAAAGCCTGGATTCATATTAACTGTTTGACACATAAGTTTTAAAAACAGTGCACAATACATCATATCTGCAGGTAAACCTAAAATTACGTCTGTACTTCTCATTTCTGCTGTTAAATGTAGTTTATCTCCAGCATAAGTAAATGTAAATGCCCACATACAAGGAGGTAAAGCTTGAGTTTCTAGATGAGAAGGATCCCAAGCAGATATTATCATACGTCTATCATATGGATTAGTCTTTAAAGTTTCTACAACATTCTTTAACTGATCAACACCTTGTCCTGTATAATTAGTATCATAATTAATATAATTTGCTCCGAAATGTCTATAATGAAAGCCATAGACATTTCCGAGATCTCTCTCTTTAATCATACCTTCTTTATCAGAATAGGGTACTTTTGTAGGATTACACCATTGATCCCAATAGTTACACCCTCTCTCTTGTAAAATATGCTTATCAGTAACACCTTCTAAAAAGCATGATAATTCCGCTTTACATCCTTTAAATGGTAACGGTCTAAAAGTAAGAATAGGAAAAATGTCATCGGATAGATCAAACTGAAGTTGTTTTGAAACACAAGTTAATACATTGTTACCAGTTCTACAAGGTACTTTCATTCCATTTAATAAAACGTCTTCTACAAGGTTTAAATATTGGTTATCGTAAGTATTATTCATTTTCAAAAATTCCTTTTATGTATTTATATTTTATAATATCTTGAACTGTTTTTTCTTCACGATATTTTTCTCTATTTTTAAGAATTTTTTCTCTTACTGATAGATATTCTTCAGAACCATAATCAAAAGGTATCTTTAGTGCTTCTTCTATCTCTTTTTCTGTATTATCTTTCTCCATGAGTATTCGTTCTCTCTATCATGTATTAAACTTCCTAATTCATACCATAATTCATAATTCCATTTTAATTCCGGAATATGATGTATTAAATTATTATAGCGATGTTCTATCATATGTATTGCTCTGTTTAAAATTCTAATTTTAGTTTTATCAAAGCAACGATATTCTATACTTCCATCTATATGATGTGGTGTTAACCAATTATTTATCCAAGTATAACCGTTTTCTATACCAAAGATTTTATAATCAAGATTTTTAATTGTTTTCATACTAAAATGACTAAGTTGACAAGTATAATTACAATCTCTTTTTAACTGTTGAATAAATTGTTTCCATTCTTCATCATTTTCACAAATATTTTTACGTTCACTAAAAGTTTCTTTAGTAGTTACATATTCAGCAAACGTATTTAGTTTATTACTAAGTATTCTCAGATCAATTTCTTCATCTAAGTAAGGAAAATAACAAAGTTCTGACTTAAAGTCATAAAATCTAATGTCACAATTTCGTATATTTTCTAAAAATCTAGTAAAATCAATTTTCATCTTTATTTAACTTCGCATAATATAATTCTTTAATGTCAATTATTGATAAAGTTTTTAATTTTTCGATATTCATACTTTTCATGAAGTCAACGACTCTTTTAGCTTTATCATTTAATTGATTTTCTGGAATTTGTTTTTCATTAGTAATTTTGTCTTTAAGACTACGCATCCATTTCCAAAAACGATAATGTTGAGTTTTATATTTAACCATAAAACCTTTAGTATCTTCAAATACCCAACCTTCATATAGAATTAAACTACCCTGAGTATCAGCTTCTACATTTTTATAAAATTCTTTAAATGAATTAAAGTCTTTAATTACATATGATTTTTTCTTAACTTTTAAATCATATATATCTGCAAAATGAAGTAATTCATCATAAGGCATACGTTTACCTTCAAAAGTATTTTCTACAATATCTAATAAATATAAACCATTTTCTTTATAACGTATAATATGTGGATCTTTATCTTGATTAATAACCTCAAAGATTAAAGTACAATTATTATGCTCTAAAAAATTACTCAATAAGAATTTTGTTTTATTTGGTAATAAATCCCATTGTTCTCTTAAATAACCTGCAAAAGGTCCTTCATTTGTAGATTTTGAAGCAATAAATAATTCATGATTACGTTTATCATAAGAAACTAAACCCAAAAATCCATTTTCTTTTTTATAAGCAGTAACAGGAAAGCTAAGAGTATTTTCAAGATTATTTAGTTGAGTTTCAGGTCTTTCATTAATTGCAAAAAACTTATTATAAGATCTTGCTACAATCTTATCTGTTTGAGTATCGATAAATAAACCTCTAGCCGTTATAGTCAGATCATTCCATTTAGAATCTAGAAAAGCATCTCTTGTAAAGTTATAGCTAACGATTCCATTTCGTAATACTTTTTTATTAACAAGTTTAGAAGCATTAAGTTGTTGAATAAACTCATTATCTGTTGTATAAGGTGATCGTGTTGTAGCTAATACCGGTCTTTCTTTATGAGTATTATTCTTAATGAGATGAATTATAGGTTCTTCTGTATCTTTATTTATTTGAAGAATGCGTAAATTACCACCCCATTCAATTTCATCATTAACATTATATATATTATTTGCAACTTTAGTAGGAAGCATTTGAATATTTCTATGACCATGTATTAAAACTACATCATCTGGATAAGATTCTTTCCAAGTATTATATATTTTTACAGTATCTTCATAATTACCAACGCCTTTAATTAATTCAGAAGTTTTAATCAAACCGTCTGGTAATTTTGGCATACCACCATGTGAAACAAAATAAGTCTTACCATTATAAATGAAATAAGCCATTTGTGAAAGTCTATTAACTATATTTTGAATAATGCGCTTATCTAAAGTTTTTAATTGAGGTAATGTATTGTCATTAAATTCTTGTGAATCTCCTTTATCAGTCTCAAGATATTTAATGAGATTACGATCATGATTGCCAGTTAACAATAATACATTATTATTTTCTTTAGATTTTTCGAGTAAATCATTTAAAAATGTTAATGTTTCAGCATTTTGTAGACCTCTATCAATATAATCACCTACAAAAATATAAAATGTATCATTACTAAATGTATGTTTATCAAACCATTCTTGTAAAGGTTCAACACATCCATGAATATCACCAAATATTACAATCTCATTCCATTTATTAAAGTCATAACATACGTCATATAAAATCTCATGTACATCATTTGGTTTAATAATTTTAAAACGAGAAGAAGGAGCTTCACAATTACAATAAGATTCATACATTCTATCAATTACAGAATCTGGTACTGTTTTTAACCATTCACGCTTATGATTTCTATCAATAAATACTTGTTTATCAATGATATTATTATCTTTATCACGCATAAAATCAACAATATATGCTCTGTATTTATACTTCTCGGCTAATTCTTTATACGGCTTAAGTGATTTATTATTACAATGAGTAGCATCAACAAAAACTGTTTCACCAGCTTTCATTTTAGTTTCTAGTAATTCAAAAAGAAACTTCCATACTTGTTTATCCATAGAAGAAGATATTGTTTTATATCCTTCTACATTATATTCTGGACATTGAAACAAAATACGCAAATCATCTGAACTTAATGTATAATGCTTATATCCATTTTCTTCAATCCAAGTACTTTTACCACAAGCAGGTACACCACGTAAAATAAATAAATTTCTCATATCTTCTCCTATTATAAAATATAAAAATATTATATAATGAGTAATATTTTTGTAAAGCCATAAAGAAGAAATATTAAAAATTAATCTAATTTAAAATATTCTACTACTTCTTTTTCAAGATCTTCCATAGTACCATTATTAAGAAAGATATGTTCTGGATTATTAACACCTATCCAATCACGCTCTGAAGGATGTACTGATTTTAATTCTTCTGGTAATTCTTCAATTTTACCAAGATTATAATTAAAAGCTAAATTCCACCAATCTGGTAATTTACCTCTTTGTACTTCTACAATTCTACCATTAAGACTTCGAATCATATCAATTTCATTAGGAAATCTACAGTCAGTTATTACATAATTAGTATCTGGATGATCAACTATCTCTTTTTTAACTGTAATATCCCAAATGTGCTCTAAAAATGTACCTCTAGTAAGGTCAGTACCAATAGAAGTTAAAGCTTTTCTAGGAGTAAAATCAAAACCAAACTCTTTACTCCAAAATATATCAGGTTGTTCTCTCCATTCTCTTGATTCAGGAAAACGACCACTTAACATATCTCTATCCCAGCCAAACATAAGAGCTGCAATATCCTTTAATTTATCAGCAAACGCAACAGGTTTAAAAGAATTATCGTGTTTACAAATAATATTCGAAATAGTATCTTTTCCGCTGCCTTTTAAACCTGTTATAGCAATGACTTTCTGCATTTATAAATCCTCGGCTTTAGTTGGTTTTGCTACATGAATACTATAACTATTAGAGAAGCTTTGAGTATCTTCTTTATATAAAGCATTTACAAAATCAATAAAAAATTCAGAAGCATCAAATCCATATGTGTCATTATCTCTAAGGCGTAATCTTACTTCATTACCGTCTTGCTTAATAACAAGATTAACAACTTGTATTTTTACACCATTAACAATAACAGGTATAGCTTCTATATTTATAGTTGTACCTTCATTATATGTGATCATAACTACAACTCCTCTTTAAAATATATTATATATAAGTATTAGCGTATGTAAAGCAAAAAGAGAAATAATAACAATTAAGTACTACTTCTCTTCTTCTAATACTACTTAGTTTGTACCTGTAGACCCAAATGCTCCAGATCCTCTAACTGTTTCAGGTAATGCATCATATTCTTCTGTACTTATCTCTTCTAACTCTTCATCAGAGATCTTTTCCAAAACAAATTGTACAATCTTATCACCAGGTTTAATAATCGTATACTTACCATTTTCATCTTCAAGATCTTCAGTACCTTCGGCTGCCTTCTGTAGATTAGCATGAATTTCACCTCGATAACATACATCAACTACACATGCTAAACAACTTAATCCACGCTTTCTACCAATCCCAGATTTGTTTTCAGCTTTAAGCATATAACCATCTGGAACTACAACTTTAATACCTGTGGGAATATTAACTTGTTGTCCAATATATAACTTTGTTTCTGGAAAGTCGTTTGGTACAAAAACGTCTATTCCAGCATCGAGTCCTCTCCGACCACAAGGTCTAGTTGTATCTCTATAAATCGCATATTTCATTTTATTTTCCTTTTTAAAAATTAATAACTGTTATATAGAATTTATATTTTTACTCTAATTTTCAAATTATTTTTCTGTTAGTATGCAATAATACCTAAAACAGCCATTGCAATCGCTGCAGCTCCGATAAATACAAAGCCCATTTTTTATTTCTCCTTATTCTGTTATATAGATTACTTGGTTAGAATCTTGTGCACATTGTGTTGTGATCATTCCTGTATTTTGATTTACAAAAGTTACACAATGCTGTGGTATATTAGCTCTTTGATTATATGTGATATATGTATCTTTTACCAATAATGAACCAATTACAGTACCAGCTACTACTTCTCCAAAAGTATGCCAACCACTATGATGTAAATGATGTCTTACAATTGGGCGGTGAATATGATGATATGGATGATGATAAAAATGATGTGGTCTAGCTTCGACGTTAAAAGTTAATAATGACACTAAACCTATGATAAACAACAATTTTTTCATTTTATAATCCTAACTTTTTTAAAATATTACCAAATACAATAGTACTTACTGTATATTCTTTCTTAGAATTTAATCTAATACTATATCTATATTCAGTTGATTTATCATCATCTGTTTTTACTAGATATTTCTCCATTCTTTCTATGGAATTAGCATTGATATATAGATCCTCACCATCTAATGTTTTAAATGCTATAAAAAGTGGTTTTGTTAAAATAGAATTAGTCATTAGTTTTATCCTCTGCAAAATCAATAATAATGTTATTGTTAACAAATTCATTAAATATTCTTTTATATTCATCTTCATTGATATAAAATACTCTATTATCTACAAGACATAATCTGTATTTACCTTTCAATCTTTCATCTAATTCTTCTATTATTTTTTCTATAGCTACTATCATTTCTTTATTTATAATAGCTTCAGTATTTTCATAATCTCTGATTCTAAAAAACATATTAGTATTCCTTTTTTAAATTATATTATATAGAAGTATTATATTTTATCTAACTTTTATATTATTTTTCCATTGTTAACTAATTGTTTAATCTATCCAATCAATTTCTGGTAAGCCATTATAAGTATTATCCCAAATAAACCAAGCATAGCAAGTAGCAGATGATCCATTCTTAAATGTTCCTCCATTTTTACCACAAGCTTGTCTATTAACATGTACCCATATATGCTTTAATTTGCCATTATTAAATAATTCTTTCCTCTTTTTGGTTTCTAGAAATGTCAATTTTAAAAACATAATGCAAATACCATCATTATCTAATAATTCTAATGATTTTTCAACAAATTCTCGTGAGTAGGCATACGGAGGGTTAGTCATAATACATTTACAATAAGGTTTATATTCTTTTGGTAAATTATCTGGAGTTATTGTAAGAAAGTTAACGTCACCTTCACCATATCCTCTTCCTATAAGATCAGTAGATAATACGGTATGACCTTCTGTCTCTAATATTTTAGAAATAGCACCATCTCCAGCAGCACATTCCCAAATTTTATCTGGTAAAACGAAATTACGTTCTTTACATTTCTTTAAAAACAACTGTACTGATTCTGGATGTGTACTATAAAAGTCATTTGTAGCTACTTCTGACTCTTTGCCTCTGTGATTACAAGCATAAATACTAGAATTTCCAGTCCAATCTTTATTATTAACCATTTTTAACTCCTATTTATATTTATTATGATCCCATTTTTCAAAGATAGTAGATAAATCAATATTACTATCTATTTCATTTATAGCAGATTTAGCAATTTTACCATCTAATAATGTTGTATGTTCTTCTTTATCACAATCAGCATAAGCCTGTAATGCAATAATGGCTTTTGCTAAACTCCATTCTATATCATTTATTCGATCTACCATCCAATCTTTATATTCATTACTCATTTAACTTTCTCCTTCATTATCGTTTTCTTCAGTTGCCATAGTTATACAATCTTTCCAACAATAACCAATAGCAAGTAACATTACTGCTTTATCCATAAAAATTCTTTTACATTCTTTAGTTTTTACAAAATTATTATCATCTTCTAATTGCTCATAACAACTAGAACAATAAAATTTACCAGAAGTTAATTTGTTGTAATGAATACATCTTCTACAGTGTTCTTTATAATTTTCAGACATTATTTTATCCCTTATAGCTAAAAAACATCGTTAACGTCTAATATATTATCCTTTTGTAATCTTATTAATAATTCGTTTAATCTTAAGTCAACATCTTCATCATATCTTATTTCTATTAACTCAATACTGTGAGACTTACAATATTCTCTCTTTATTTGATCTCTCTTCTGTGCATTTTCAAAAGCTTTCTGTGCTTTATCAATATTACCTTTATTATATGATATATAAAAATCAAAACCTTCTTTATAATGTTGTCTACCTTGAAATTCAATACAAATGTTATAATCAGGCAAATAGAAATCAAAATGTAAAACTCTTTTATTTTTACATTCTTTAAAAGTATACTCAGCTTTATATTTTATACAATTAGTATCTAAAAATTTTGCTATTTTATCTTCATTATGACTAGAAGTACAAAATGGACATCCTTGTCCTCTAACATGATTTTGCGGAATTTGTTCGAATATCTTTCCACATTTATTACATTTAATTTTTACAGGTATTCTATTATTTATATATTTTACAAGTGAATAATCATATGTATCACCATGTACTTTTTTAGCTTGGTTTAAGAATTTAATATCATTATCTTTAAAATTACCATTGCAATATGAACAACCTTGACCTCTAATATGATTATTTGGTGTTTGTTCAAATATTCTACCGCATTTATTACATTTTATTTTAACACACTTTTTGGCATCTTTATATTCAACTAAAGAATAATCATATTTATTACCATGAACAGCTTTAGCTTTTTCTATAAATTCTTCTAATGACAATGTCTTTTGTATAGCTCTTAATTTATATGAACAATCTCTGCAACCACTCCCAAATAGTAATGCATTTGGTGTACTATAAAAATATTTGTTACAAGTTTTACACCAGATTTTAACTTTAGTCTTATAATTTATATACTTGACTTCAGAATAATCATACTTATCGCCATGAATTTGTATTAATCTACTTACAAATTCTTCAGTCGTTAATTTTGAATGTTCATGGCTTTTTTTACAATTACATAAAGTACAACCATGTCCGCATAAATGTTTTACAGGTTTCTGATAAAAATATTTATTACAGTTTAAGCATTTAATTTTAATGGGAATATTTATACCTTTATATTCCACTTCTGAATAATCATACTTGTTACCATGTATCTTTTTAGCTTTTTCAATGAATTCTTCTGTTGTAAGTTTCTTACTCATTTTAGCTCAAATCCTTACCTTCAAATTCATCTTGTTCAATCAATTCATCAGCATGCTTTTTAAAGTAATAATACTTTCCTTTAAGTACATATAACTGATTTCTGTCAAGTCTTGTTGGAATTAATAAAATCAACTCTTCAAATGATACTGTACTCATCAACACCGGACTTAATTTCTGACATGATACAAATCGTGAACCATCACTCCAATCTAACTTCTTAATCTGTTTAATTAAAGCTTCTCGAGTGACACTCTTTCCACTAAACTTTTTCGGTTCAGCAATCTGTTCTTTCAATCTAGGCATATCTTCTAAGATTTCGTCTAAACTGAATACATATTTTGGTTCACAGTATAATGTTTGCATTTCACCAGTTTTAGGATTAATTACATCGGGTGTTCTTGTATATCTACCCGGCGTAGATACCTGAGCATCCGCTCCAACAAATCCTAATTTATGTTGTAAATAATACCATATATTTTTATATTTATTACTTGGTACTGGCTTATCTATTCTTACAACACAGTGATATGATCTATGACCACTCCATACAACTCTATATAATTTATCTTTAACTGGTTCTATTAAGTCTTCTTGCTCTTCTTTACTTAAATAATCACATTCAAATAAGAAGTTTTGACATACTACTCCTGAATTAGTAGGATATGGACTTATATGATCTTTTAATGGATTTAACGATTGTAAGAAAGCTGGTTCTTCACTCTTATTATAACCTTCATCATAATATGGTCCAAAAATTTCTTCAGCATCTAATAAATTCTTAGCAAAATTAATATATTCTTGTGTATTAATCTCTTCCCAAGTCAAAGAATCCAAATCATCAATTAACTTCATATGTTGAGTAAAACCATTAATCTTAGATTCAGAATGTACGATTTCTGTTACTTCATTTCCATTCTCATCTAATACTGGTTTACCTTTTTCATCTTTAACAACTACCTCTTTAGGATTACGACTTATACTTATAAACTCTTCTGTTTCTGGATCATCGGGATATCCTACGATGAATGCTAATGAACGACCTTCTAGCTTAGTCTTAGTCTTGGCATCACAAATCTCTCCTAATCCATGTCGTTTATAAATAACATAATCTCTAGGTAATGTATTCTCTAATAATGGTCTATGAGTAACTAAATTACATAAAATAGTACTTGTAGCCTTACCATACTTTTCATTTGAAAGATAAAAACCTTTAGACTTAACCTTTCCATTCGAAAATTTACAATAATAATTATTCACGTTATTTTGTTGTAATAAGTCTATTTCGTCATATTCTAGTACTAATCTTGTTTCTTTAACCCAGTTTTCAGAGATAGGCATAAAGTCTACATCAGGTTGTCTTTCGATCATGATACCATCTGTATTTGTTTGTATGATATTAAATCCTGCGTTAAATAGTCTTTTTACGAGAATAAACAGGAGTAGTTGTCCATGAACGCAGATCGTTGAGTTAGACCATGTATCGTATAGAGGGTTGAATTTAGAGAGCATAGCGCCAATTGCTGAGTTTAATACTAGTTTAAGACCTAAGTTAAGGAGTGTATTTCCTGTGTGTTTGGCTTCAATTCTAGTATGATAAACTTGTTCGTATGAATCAGGGTGGGCGGCAGCACCTCGTGACATTAGGTTGTATTGTATCAGTAATGAGGGGTAAAGTGATGCAACATCCATATTCACGAGGTTAGTACTGCCATATTTAATAAGAGCTTGGTGTAAACCTCCAAATCCAAACTGGTATAAGTGTCCTTCGTCGTCTCCACCTAGATGTGTTTCGAATTTTTCTTTAATGTAGTCTGGATTTTGTTGGTTTTTGATATAAAAGTCTAATACGTCTGTTCCAGCTAATTCTTTATATGCAAGTTCTGGAATTGCGTAGTATTGTTTTTGACCATTTACGATTTTATATGTATTTTTGAGATTTGGTTTAGCATTTTCACCACATAATACTTTGGCTGCGAATGAAGCTGATTTTGTAATAAGTTGTTTAGCTTGCATTTTATATTCTACGATTAAGTTCCATTTAATATCGTAAGAATCTCTTGCAAATTCTCTCATTTTATATTTTGGATTTTCAGCTTTTTTCTCAAGATCACCTGGCTCTGGTAAGTATAATGATAAGGTATTGTCCACGTCCATTGTACAATATCTTTCTACTTCTTCTCTTTGTTCTTGTGTTAGTGGTGTTTGAATATCGAATGGTACAGCTGAATCGTAGTTCTTTCTATTAAGTACTGACATAGTAAGTTTCTTAAGTGAGTTTCTACGAATATCAAATGGACCATGTAAAGATATATCCCATGATAAAAAGTTAGGAGGAGTTACATCTTCAATGATTTCACCTTTTTCATTATAGTTTATACCATCTTGTGTTCTTACAATAGTCCATTTAGCAGCTAATTCTGGAAATTTATTAGGATTTTGATCATAGATTAATGCATCAGAAAATTCTTTGACTGTAGGTGTACCTTGAACTGTATATGGATAGATCATAGCATGTTTAATTACAGCATCATCATATCCGCTATTATTAAATCCTATTAAGATTTTATTCTTTATCCATTTTCTTAATGTATCACCATCATTCCAACATACTACTTTATTCTTTCTATCTAATGTCATAGCTACAAATAGCCAATCATATTTGAATACTTCAATATCGTAAATCCATTCATATCTAACACCAGAATTATAATTTTCTCTTTTTATTTGTTTTTCTGATAGATTAGATCTAATATATGGAATGTATGCATTATGATACCATTTAGAATACCATTCAGAAGATTCTCCATTTGGATGTTTTTCATCTCCATAGAAAGTCCAGCTTTTACGATCTCTATCTATATGATTAGCTTCATCTTCAGTAATTGTTTTAATTGGTATAATTTTTCCTGTACTATCTCTAAATTTAAATGTATTAATAATTGTATCTAGATCTTCACTATAGACAGGTACAGTAGTAAATATCTTTTTTAATATATTTTTTCTTTCTAATTTAAGTTCGTCATCATCATTTTTACAACAATCATCATCTGAACAATAAATTAATTCTACATCAGTATAACTATCATATACTTTACAATATTCAGTTAAATGTGTTGTAGGATTTAGTTTCATATTATATCTAAACCCTTTAATAGCATTCATATCATATAATAAGCATATGGTTTCTAATTTTCTTATAAATTGTTTTGTATCACAATATGGAGATGTCTTAATATTTACTGCAATATTAGTATTATTTAGAATTTGTGCAATGTCTGTATAATTATCATCTACTTCAGGTAATATAACATATGGAAATTTAAGATCTACTTTACCTGTAATTCTTGTATCAAAAACACTAAGACCTTTATTATCTTTATCAAAAAATAAACTTCTAACAGCTAAATTAGTAGATTTATAATAATCAGCATCAAAAGCTTCAAAAGCAGATTGTCCAATAAATGCAACTATAAGTTTACTAAAATCAATAGTACCTTTTTGTGCATAATATTCTAATATATTAAAGAATACATATCTAGCAAAATCAGTACCTCTAGCATCATTTACATACGTTACATGCGTTTCAGCAGATTTAAACTTACTCTGAAATACCCTATTTAAGTATGACATACCTTTAACAGAATCAAAAATTTCTTTCTTATCATGTTCTAACGGTTTGTCAGCAATAAGAATTAATTTTGGTCCTAATGAACATTCATATTCTTTAATATCTCTTGGTATAAACTTAACTTGATCTGCCATTTTTACCCCTCATTTATAAAAAAGAAAAGTAGTAGAATAGAATATTGGCAAAAACTACTCTACTACTCTCACCACCAGCCAACTACTCTAAACCAACAGCCTTTTCATAAGTAGCAAACAATAACTCTTCTTCTTCACGTTGCTGCTTATTTTTACGGCGCTGCTTGATAACGTGATTAATGGCTTTTGGATCAAACCCTGCCGACTTTGCTTCCAACAAAATATCTTTACGATCTTGTTTCATTTCGCCAATTTCATCATCTACACGCTCGATACGCTCAATGATTGTCTTTAAACGCTTTGAATCCATTCCACCAACTTCAGTTTCTGACATTTTATTATCCTTTTTAAAAAATTAACTATCTTACATTTATATAGAAGTATAAATATTTTACTACTTTTCAAATTATTTTAAATTAATCTTCCAAATAGTTTATTATTCACCTTCTTTATATTCACCTGTTATTGGATCAAACTCTTCTTCCTCAGATTCAGTATCTTCACTAGATGTATCTTCAAAAGATTTCATAACAAAATCTTTAACTTTTGCTGTAAAATCTTCTAATAATTCGGGTTGACTCTTTAACCATAACAAAGCTTTGTCTTTACCTTGTGCTACGTTTTCACCATTATATTTAAACCAAGCACCAGATTTTTCTACTAATCCGAATTTAACAGCATAATCTAATACTTCTTCTTCTTTAGAAATACCTTTACCAAAACGAATAATAAAATTAGCTGTCTTAAATGGCGGAGCAACTTTATTCTTAATCACTTTAACTTCAGTCTCACGCGCTATTGCCATAGCATCATCACCTTTTCCTTCTTTGATTTGAGACTTACCAGCAATACGCATACGAACAGAAGAATAAAATTGCAAAGCCATTCCACCTGTTGTCGTTTCTGGATTACCAAACATAACACCAATTTTCATACGGATTTGGTTAACAAACAAACATAAGCAATTAGCTTCATTCGCCATCGCAGCAATTTTCTTTAATCCAGAAGACATTAAACGAGCTTGAGTGCCAATGAAGTTGTCACCAACCTCTCCATTCAATTCAGCTTTAGTTCTTGCTGCTGTTACACTATCAAAAATGATTACATCAACAAGTTTATTAGTTAATAATTCAACAATCATATTGAAACCGTCTTCTATGCAAGAAGGCTGTGAAAAAATAAGATTATTAAGATCAACACCTAAAGCTTTAGCATAGTTTGCATCGAAGGCGTTTTCGAAATCCAAGTAACAGACCGATAATCCTTTTTTCTGAGCTTCACTGCAAACCTGTAAACAAACTGTTGATTTACCACTTGATTCTGGTCCATAAATTTCACAGATACGTCCAAGTGGTAAACCTCCTACACCTAATGCTAAATCTAAAGAAATACTACCAGTTGAAACAACATCGACTTTTTTAATTTCGGTATTATTAAAAGTCATAGCTGATCCATCGCCAAATTTACTATTTAAAAGCTTAAGTGCAGCTTGAATCTTATTATTTCCTGCAGTTTCTTCTACTTTTTCAGCTTTTTTAGCCATTTTTTATCTCCTTTTTATTGTAGATATTATATAGAATTACTTTTTTGAGTCTAATTTTGGGAAAAAAGTTCCATTTCTAATCTTTTTTCGATATTTTCATCATATTTTATTTCAACAAGCTTAATATTATGCTCTTTACAATAATCACGCTTAATTTTATCGTGTTTTTGTTGTATTTTAAATTTTAATATAGCTTTATCATCATCTTTTAATTTACCTTTAAAATACCATGGAGAATAATGTTGAGCACCTTGAAATTCAATACAAATATTATAAGTAGGTAAATAAAAATCAAATGGTAATGACCTTTTATCTTTACAATCTTTAAATCTTTTTTCGGAAATATATTCTACATTATGATTTTTCAAATATTCTGATATAAATTCTTCCTTTTTACTTCTAGTACATTTTGGGCAACCAAATCCATTTAAATGATTACCAACTTTTTGCCAAAAATTATTACCACATTTATTACAATGAATAAAAATATAACCTTCTTTATTATCAGGGTAAATTGATTTTGAATAATCATATTTATTACCATGTATTTTTTTGGCTTTTTCTATAAATTCATTTATATTACTTCTTAGTTTAAGTCTTGCACTATTTCTAGCACATTTTGGACAACCTCCTCCACGAAGCAATTCACTAGGAGTAGTATAAAAGAATTCTTTACATGTATTACACCAAACTTTACCTTTTATTTTTGCTCCTTTATATTCAAATTCAGTAAAGTCATATTTATCTCCATGAATTAATTTAACTTCTTTTATGAATTGTTCTTTTGTTTTTCTATTTGGATGTATTTTTTCAGGAGTACAATTAGGACATTCTTTTTGACCCTGATAAAATAAATACGCTTTTATTTTAAATTCTGTACCACAATTATTACATTTTATATCAATTAAATCATTTAACGTATTAAATTTTATTTTACTATAATCATATTTATCACCATAACGTTTTTTACATTTTTTAATAAATCTACTTAAACTCATATATAAATGAATATCGTTATTAACTCTTGGTATATTATACTCTGATAAGTTTTGTCTAATAACTTTTGCACTCGTTTTAAATAATTCAGCTATATTAGATATTGGCAATTTCTGTACAATATATAAATCATATAATTGTTCTTTGTCAAGTATTCTTTTACGCATGTTTTTTCTCCTTCCAACAAATAGGACAATTATTACCTTTTAAATGTCTATGCGGAGTTATAGAAAATTCATGACCACAATCTTTTTTTATTAATATAACTGGAGTTTCTGAATTTATATATTTTACTTTTGAATAATCATAAAGATCTCCATATTTAGTTTTACTTTTATTTATAAATGTAAACGCATTATCTTTATGGCCTCTAGTTTCTTTTTTTATATTTAATTCTTTTAATTTTCTTTGTAAAGTATATGGATGAATTTCTAATATTTTTGCTATTTCTTTTAATTCTAAATTTTGATTAATATACAATTCTATGAGTTTATCTTTATCTAATTCAATTTTAGTATTCATTTTTATATCCTCATCTTAAGTCTATAATTATAATTAATAGAACTATTTTATTCCGAGGATTATCGCAGCTTTTTAAATTATTTTTCTGTTTCTAACAAAAAAAAAGATCAACATATTTCTACGTTGATCTCTTCTTTTCATCTATTATTTGGAGGACAATTACGATGAAAATCTTTAATGTAATGTTCTTGTTCTATCGTTTTTGGCTTCTTTATATTCCTTATAAGCTTTTTTGAAGTCTTCTATATCAATATCACAAGCTTCTGTAATTTTAGCTACAGTTTTTACATAATCTTCAAAGACTTCTTGTAATATTTGATTAGCGTCATGATATTTATCAATCAAATCTAATGGTTTTGTACGATCAAAGCTATCAAGTTTATATACTTCAGCTAATTTATCTGCTGCTTCATTCATTTTAAAGACAGAATCTCTCACAATTTCAATGATTTTATCTTTATTCATTATTTAATTTCCTTACGAGATTTAGTGACGCCGTCTAAACAGCCATACTTAATTGCTTCTTTTTCATCCATCCAGAAATCTCTGTCGCAATCTTTTTTTACTTCAGCGACAGTTTTACCACAAGCTTCTGCTATTTGTTTCATACAACGTTCATTTGTCTTTTGAACATTCTTTAATGAAATTTCCATATCTTGATATTTACCTTCACAACCAGAACTAACTGTATGTAACATAATTTCTGTATTAGGATAAGCGTATCGATGTCCTTTTTCACCAGAAATAGTAATTAAGGCAGACATAGAAGCTACACAACCCATACATGTGGTATAAACTGGACATGAGATCATTTTCATTGTTGAAATAATAGCTTCACCTGCTGTAACTGATCCGCCTGGACCTTGTACAAACATATAAATAGGTGCATTCTTATCTACAGATTCGAGGTGAAGCAATTGTGCAACAATCGATTCGGCTAACTCATCCGTCACTGTTCCTGTGCACATTACTATACGATCTTGAAGTAATCGAGTAGTAATATCGATCATTCTTTCGTTACCGTTTTTATCTTTATGGATAACACCAGGTATATTTAACATTATATTTTTCTCCTATAAACTTTTGATAAACATAGCTAAAATTATACTTAACAATCCCCAACCAAAATATGGTATATGTAAACAACAAAGAATTAATATAAATATAATAATTGCAATAAATAACATTGCTATAAAATCACCAGAGTCAACCATATTTACTTCCTTTCTTTCTAATTTACATTTATATTAATATCAATATCACGATCTTTAGCAAATTTTAACAAACCTTCTAATCTAGTAGTAAGTTCTTGCTTTACAATTTCAATATTTTTCTTTTTCTCACGTTTACGCCAGCATGGAGACTTTGGTGTATTTGAAGGTACAAAATTACCGTTTTCCATTTCAGGTCTATATGTTTTAAGATAATTACCAATATCATCTAAAGACCAAATATCAGTATGTTCAAGCATTTTAGATGCAACATCAATTACAGCATCTTTAACTGTATATAAATTATTTTTTAATATTTTACCATTAACTCGTAAAGATGTTTGAAATACATTACGCTCTCTATTTCTAGATTCAGCTTTATCATAACATACATATTTTGGTAAATCATACATACGTTTATTTTTAGTATTAACATTTGATGCAGTAGTCATAGTTTAAGTTCCTTTTCTTTTTATTAAAGATATATATTATATAATATATAAAAAGTTAAATGTAAAACCAAAAATTAAGCTAAAATATCATCAGGTCCATCGTTTTTAGGTAAATCGTACTTATTTTTGTAGAATGGTCCTACTTTAGCAAGTATATCTTTAACTTTTTTACGAATGATTGCTTCTTCAAGGTTAATAGTTCCTTCTGGTACAGTCAAATCTGGGTTTAAGAGAATTTGTGCTATAATTTGTCCTAATTCAAAACACATATCTTCATTAAAACCTCGTGCTGTAATAGCTGGAGTACCAAGACGAATACCTGTACAATCTGCTGGCTTCAAATCACCTGAAATCATATTTTTATTACATATGATGTTATATGACTCTAATAAAGATTCTGCTTGTTTACCAGTAAGACCTATACCTTTCATATCAAGTAAAACCATATGATTTTCTGAACCACCTGATACAAAACGAATTTTAGATTGTTTATCGTAATCTTTTATACCTTTTATAATAGCTTGCATATTACGATATACTTGTTCTGCATATTCTTTAAATTCTGGTTTAAGACAGTTTATAAAGCATTGTGCTTTTGCTGCAGTCATAGCATGATTACTTCCTCCAATATTTCCTGGAAATACTGCACTATTAATCTTTTTTGTATACGCATCATCATTCCAAAGAATTACTGAGCTTCTTGGGCCCAATAAACCCTTGTGGGTAGTAGTAGTTACAACATCAGACCAAATAGTAGGATCATACTTATCTTTCCACAAGTGTGCTGCGATAAATAAGCTAAAATGAGCCATATCAGTCCAAAGAATACAAGATTTTGGATCAGCATCTGGATTATTACTTCCACCTTGATCATAATATACAGATTGATTATAATCATCAACAAGAGAACGTACTTTTTCAAAATCAATACGTCTTGAATATGCAGAATAACCCATAATCAACAATCTAGGTTTAACTTCATATAATCTTTTTCTAATTTCATCATAATCAATTAATTCATTTATTAATTCATAATTATGGTTTTCATACATACGACCAGAATATGTAAATTTACTCCCGTGAGTCAAGTGGGCTCCGAGATTAAGATCCATAGATAATGTTCTATCACCTGGTTTACAAAAAGCATGATATACACATGTATTTGCGTTACTACCATTAAATGTTTGAACATTAGCATGTTTAACTCTGAATAATTCACAAGCTTTGTCAATACAGTATTGTTCTACTTTATCAATTACTTCACATCCAGCATAATGCCTATTTCCAGGTAGACCTTCTGCATAATGTACTGATAATACTGAGCCTTCTAAATCTAAAATATCTTGATTTGGTAAGCCTTCAGATGCAATAAGACAAATTGTATCATTTAATTTATCAGTTTCTTCATTTACTAATTGCTGTAATTTTGGATCAATCATTATTTTCTTCCTCTTTCTCAGATTTGATTATTTTTTCTAAAGCATCTTTATATGCATCTTTCTTTGTATAGAATATACCTCCACCAATTAATTCATATTTAGATTTGTCACAAAATAAAATACATCTCCATCCACCTATTGGTACAGGATAATAAGAAGCCTTTAATTTTCCACCGCAATTTGGACATTTAGTCATTAATCTTCTCCTAATGTTTTGTTGATTCTTTTTATTATCGTCATTAATTTGTCTTTATATCTAAGATTATCTGCTATCATCTCTTCTGCGTATAAGATTTCCCTGCACTCTTTCGATTGTTCTTCATTCAAAACTTCAAAATCCATTATTTTCTCCTTTTTTCTACTAATTTATTTATGCGTGAATGACAGTTTGGACATCTTTTACCATGTATTTCCGGAATATAAAATTCATTACAATATGAACAATTATATATTGAAACATATATCCAATCATCATCACTAAATGCTTCATCAGAGCAATCATATATAGCTGGAACTCCAATAAATATACGATGTAAAAAATTTTTTATACTTTTAAACATTAATTTTTCCTCTTTTTTGATAACTCACTAATAATTTCTATAGCCTCATTATAATCTTCTACAGCTACAGTCACATCAAACATCGAAGGATTAGCTTGATCTATAGATACAACATATGGTGTTTCAATAGATTTGTATGTATTTAAATCAACATCGTCAGTTGTTGTTACTTTTACTGCAATATTAAATGCTTCAAGCTTTTCATCATTTTCAATCAGCTCTTTAATACGTCTAGCAACAGTATATCTGCCGTGTCCTAATTCTCCGTCTACAATAACGTTTATATTATGCTTTTTAATCATTTAAAACTCCATCTTCTATTAATTTATTTATAACCAATCTCGACAAAATAGATCATTATAAAATTTTTCAGCTATTTTCAATATTTTATTACTTAATTTAGAAGTGAATTTAAATTGAATCAACATTATATCACCCCATAAATTATCATGAAATGGAAAAATTTTATAACTCATAACAATGTCATTTTCATTACAAAAATTTTGTATAGGTTTGATTATTGGATCATTAAAAAGTTTTTTGATGTATCTTTTAGATGGATCTAGTTTTCTTACATTTACACATTTATATGCTGCTATAAATGTTTCTTTATCTATTGAATAACCATTATAAAATAAAGGTTTTCTAACCATCTTAAATGATTTTTCATCAATTAAAAAATTATTAATATTTTTTGCCCAATTTGGAATAAGACTATTAAATTCGTTTTCTGGCATATCTATAATTTTATTCATCACTTTACCTCAATATTTATATCTTTAATTTTATTCAATAGTTGGCGAGCATTATTCCCAACACTATCATCTCTAATACATAAATCCAATATAAAAGATTTCATTAGCTCATCACGCTTTTGTAAATATTCAGTGCACTTAACAACTGTTAAATAATTATTTTTCATTGCTAAAAACTGTTTTAACCAGAAATCCTCATCCATTAGTAACACTTCCTGTTTTTTAGTAAATCAGATAATTTAAAACAGATATTTTCTAAAAGCATATCTTTTTCTTCGGATGTTAATTCTGAAATAGATTTTATTTCTTTTATTTCATATACAAAATCACTATATTCATCATAATCAAATGAAATATCAATCGTTTTATTTGTTTCTATATCTATAACTTTATAAACATCCATTTATCTAACCTTTTGTTATAACTTCCGCACATTCATATTCACAAGCAACTATATCAGCACAATCATATTCTTCCCACCAGACAGCTTCTTTAATATCTTCTGTCTAATGAGAGTCTATTTCATTACAATTTACTGATAATTCCTTTGGATAAACGACTTTACCACTTTTAGTTATAACTTTTACTGTATATTTAGTCATTTATTCTTCCTCAAAAGCTTTTAAACCCTCAAATTTGTAATAATCTGAATAATCATATTTATTAGCTATATCATCTTTTATCATCCATAATGGAAAATGACACCATGTGTTATCTTCTAACATTATAGCAATACATTCATCATCGCTTCTAGGTCTACAAAATACCTGGGATGATTTACACCACCCTATTATCTCTAATTTAATATATTTATATCGCCATCTTTCATAATTTGTGCAAAAACCAGTATTCCAGTTTTCATACAAAAATCTATCGCCTGATAACTTTTTTATAACTCTTTCTTTATCTTTTTCAATATCATTCATTATAGATATTCCTTATAATTAACTTCAAGCCACTCCTTAAGTTCTGGATTAACTTGTAAGAGTTTTTGAGCTAAAGCTTTACAATCTGCTTTGAGTTTGATATATTCCTTACAGCTCGGTACTTGTTCAAGAACTTCTATATCATTTTTCATATGAACATTATTAAAACGATATTTTTCATTTTTCAAAACCCACCATTCATCGTCTTGCCCTTTATCATGACATTCAGCTTCAAGCATGTAAGCAATATTTTTTGATACACAATAGTATTTCTTACCCTCAATAAGTTTACCTTTTTTCCAATCTTCTGTTAAATTAGTCATTTATCTTCTCCTAATACTTGATTTATTTTGGTTAATAATTCTTCACTTTTAACTTTTCTTTCTTCGTTTCCTCGCACTGTAGAAAAAGTAACATATCTATCAACATAAATTATACACTCTTTCAGCAGTTCTTTGAGTTGTTGATATTCTTCATAGCTTGGTACTGATGCTAGAACTTGTTCAACGTTAAAATTAACAAAGCTCTTTTCGCTTGGTACTTCGTTGTCTTTATACCATTGAACATACTCATCTATATTAGTTTCACCATGAGTTTTAATATAATAATACCCTTCAGACAGTTCACCTTTTTTCAATTTCTCTGTTAAATCAGTCATAGCTTTTCCCCTGTTATGATTGAGTATTGTCCACATATTTCCCAAAGTTTGTTTTTTATTTTCTTTTTACAAACATCTATACCGATAAGTTCATCGAAATTATATTCATTGATTGGGAAAGAAGACTCAACAAAAGCAATATTTTCACCATTAGGATATTTAAATACCCATTCAACGATAACACCTTTTTTTAACGATGCTTTTTCCCACACGTAATCCACTCTTTCTTCGAAAATTCTATCAATATCTTCAGGTGTATATTTAATATCAGTCATCTTGTTTTAACTCCTCTACTGGTATCAATCTAATACAATAGTCATATTCTGTTTTACAATGTGGGCAACAAATACGGCAATTACCTGTAGGCATGTATATATAAACATCATCAATAACACTATATTCAAATTCTTTGCCACATTTTTCACATTTTACCTTTTGTTTTTGCTTCATCATAAATTCAGCTATTTCTTTCATTCTTCATCTCCACAATCACAAAAATTTCTCATTATTCGAGAAATAAGATCAATAATTTTATTAAATATACTCATTCTTAAACTCCTACCAAGTTAATGCTTTTATAAAATTATATATATCTTCTGGCTCTTTAACTGCGGTTTGAACACAAACCATTTCGTCATCATCATCTAACTGCCAAAAGCTTATTCTATAATCAACAACGGATTCACTGAATGTTATGCCTTCTAAATTAGCAATATCTTGTATTTGATATACACCTTTTTGCTTCGGGCTTTTTAATACCTTAAAACCATCTTTTTTTAATACTTTTATAAGTTCCTTAAATGTCATTCCTTAAACTCCTTTGAGTTAACAGCTTCTTGCCAACTAGGATATTCTGCAATTAGCTTATCATCATAATTATCCATCATAGAAGAAAGCGAATATTCCATAGAATAACCATTATTATAAAGTAAATATATATTATACATTCCCATATATGTAATGATGTATCTTGAACCATATGGTGTTTTATATACCTGTCCTACTTTTATCATTCTTCATTCTCCAATAAATTTAAGTTCAGGCTTTTCATTATTTCTAACATATTTTCAAAAGGCACATTCGTTTCTATTAAAGTAGGGTATTTATCTATATCATTATAATCACAAAATATAGCATTACATTTTTTATAGAATGTCAAAGGTATATCTTCATTAGCTAAAAATTCATCATACTTAAAGGTAAAGTAATACCATTCTTTTCCTTCACATTTTATATCTACTTCTTCTTTAGCTGGAGTAATTAAAATCCAACCATATTTAATAGCTTTTTTAACTAATTCTTCCCAAGTCATTCTTTATCCTCCAATATTTATATAATTCGATTATAATTATTCTAAGATCTTGTTTTATTTTTTAAAACATAATTTTCGTCACCACCAAATCTTTTACCGAGTGTTCTAGCAACTTCTTGATAATTTTCACCGTATATCTGTCCATTACAATAACCCATATCTTCACCCCATAAACAATACCAATCTTCTGGAATTCTTTCATCTGTTATTGCAATAAACGGATATTTTTCATCTACTTGAAACATAGTAATTTCAACTTCATTGTCTAAAAGAAATCTACTTCTTGCTTCTCTAAAATTTTCACAATTAAAGTTACATACCATAAATCCTAGTCCCATTCCTTCTTCAATCATAGATTCATTTAAATTTGGAATTTGGTACTCTTTTTTTACATTCATTGAAAAATAATTACCATATGGCAAAGGGTAATCTTCATTATGAATCCCAACTAAAGACATTGTAGCAATGTTTGCTGAAACTTTTGTTTTATGTGTTTTAATCATTCTTCATTCTCCGTCTTGATTTCTAATTCGCCATAATCTTTTATGATTTTTCTTTTTAGATAACCGAAATCGTAGTATTTAACATAAAAATCACTCATACAAAGATATGGAAAATATACACTACCACAACTTTTTATACAAAGTGTATATTGTTCAAGTCCATTTTCATTTCTTTCAATCTTAAATTGGCTACTTATTGAATAAGTTTCTTTATTATTTTGTCTTATTTCAACCGTGTTAAACTTATACTCACCTCTTTTAAGAGTTTTAACATAATCTTTAACTTTCATTCTTCATTCTCCCTTAAATTCTTTGCTGTTTACAGCTTCTTGCAGACTTGAGTATTCGGTGATTAAAATACTGTGTTTATTAAAATATTCATGTGAAAAAACGCCTAAACCCTCTAAAAATAAGACATCTATATAAGGTAATTTTTTATTATAATTGTATATAATGCCTATATCATTATCTATTTTATAGATTTGTCCTACTTTTATCATTCTTTATTCTCCATTAAATTCCTTACTGTTCACAGCTTCTTGCCAAGTTGGATATTCGGCAAGTAATTTACAAAATGTAAAAGTATTTCCTTCATAACTATCTGTCGTGTATCCATCCATGTAAACAATACTAATTTGACCTACATAATCTTCTTCTTTAGTAGATGTTACAACAACTTTATATTCATTTGACGTTTGCCATACTTGTCCAACTTTAATCATCGTTTATTTTCCTTTATTATAATGCAAAAAATTCCCACTTCTTCTTTTTACAATATTCTAATGCACTATTATGTAAATTGCAAGAAGAACAATTGTTACATGGTTTTTTATCAACACAACCTGGATATTGACAATATGAACAATATTTTAACAATTTATGTTCATGTAAATACCACAAAATATATTTCTTTTCTATCCATTCAAAGGGTAAATATAAAGTAGCATTAGCCTTACTCATTAAATTTATATTTTCGAAAATATTATTGAATTTATCTATAAAGTGCCATATATCATCATTTTTTATATATCCAAATGAGATTAAACGATTATTACCTCTAATAAAGTTAGCTATCGTACTTAAAAACAATTGTGGCTGAACAATACCTCCATAATTACCATAATCATAATAATCACCATCTTCTTTAATTTCAAATATAATGTGGTTAACTGACATTTTTCGTTTTTTGAATATCTTAAGTAATTGTTTTTGAGCAATTATATCAACAGGATAGCTTCCAAATCTATCATAATGTATAGAAACAAGATTAATAGTTTTATGAAACTTTTCCCATAAATATAATACCAAAGCTGTAGAATCACATCCACCACTCCATAAAACAAAAATATCCGAAATAGTTTCTGGGGTTTTTACATAATCACCATAATTATCATTTACCCAATTAAAAAACTCAGAACCAATTATGTCTTCTTGTGTATTCATAACTTTCCTATTCAATCTATATTTATTTTCCTTTAATGGTTTCAAATTCAATTACACGTTCATCATAACTGGTTAAACAAAATTGTTTAATTTGAACTTCTTTTCCATCAACCTTAAAAATTAAGTCTATATCAAGGTTAGGATCCTCATTATTTAATTTCTTTTCACCTGTAATGATATTTAATTTATCTAAGAATTCTAATCTTTTCATATTTTTTCTCCTTTTTAAAAATTTATTATGAAAAAAAATATTTGTAAAGCAAAAAATTTTTTTAAAATACTGTTTTTAATACTGTTCTATAAAAATAGTTATTACTAATTTTTACTTCATTAACAATAAAGAGTTTCAATAAATGATCCGATCAAAATTAGATCCAGAAACTAAAATGGAATTATTAATTAAATTAGCTTTTGGAATTCCTTATGAACTTTTAGAAGCTGAATATGATATGACTAAAGCTAAAATTATCAATTTGCGTAAAAATAATTATGTAAAATACAATGAATTTTTTGATTATTGGAGAATTGATAAAGAAGTAGCAAATTTAGGATTAACACCAAAAAATGAGAGAGCATTAAGTGTTATTAAAAAATTCTATAAAGATAAAGTACGTATTGTTTCAAGTGATGAGATATATTTCAACAATAAATTCTGTTCTTTTATAGATATTATCAATTTAGCAGATCAAGTTTTACAAAAAGATAATATATATTGTTTTAAACAATTATCAGTTTATATGAAAAATTATTACTAAAAAGGAGATATTAATGTCAGTTACAAAAAAGAATATAGATATTTCTAAAGAAGAACTTACTAAGCAGCAATGGGCTTCTAAAACAAAAGGAGTATTTATGAATATGCTATCTGGCGTATTCTATAATCCTCAAGATGGTAAATATCATATGCCTCCTATTCAATATTCAGATTGCAGTTTAGAAGGTGAAAAGATTAAATTTGCAAATGGACAAGAATTAACTGTTATTTTTTCTTGTTTAGCTGAAGAATTTGAACATAAACAGGAAGTTAAAGATCAATGGTGGGCAAAAGCTCGTGAAGTTAAAGAAAGTTACCTAAAACAAAAACAAATCGAAGAGCATGTTGCTTCTAATGACGTAGATCTTAAAAAATTACGTAAACAAGGTGCTTTGGAAGTAGACGATGCCTCAAAATAGTACATATTCTAAAGTTAAAACTATTGCAGAAGATACCGGTCTTAATGAAATGGAAGTAGCATATGTTCTTTATGATTATTTAACATGGTGTCTTCAAGAAGTTTTGATTGACGGTGAATCTAAAACATTATTTGGTGTATTAAAACTTAATAAAGATGATGTTTTGGAATTACAGCATGATAAAGAAGGTCTTATTAAGCTATTAGATAAAAGTAGTAGAATTACATTATTAAAAATATGTGAAAAAGGACCTGAAGCTAGGATTTTTGATTAATGCCATACTTTGTTAAAACCGAATTTCAATGTTTTGATGATCTTAATGATATTATTGAGGAATCTTTTAACGATTGTATATCTAATCGAGAAGAAATTGCATGGTTAATATCATTAATAAGAAATTTATTAAATCTTAGAAACAGAAGATATGATTTTAATAAAGATAATATACGTATTAATTGGTGGCAAGATAATTTATATGAACCATTAGAAAATTGGAAACGATATTATAATTTATCAACAAGCTTACCAAGACAAGAATGGATAAAACACGATGACTACCAAAGGCAAGACACTTCAATCACACGTAAGACAACATACAGACGCAAAAAGACCAAAAAACGCGATAGAAGCTTTATTAAACCAAGCGGAACTCTCTTTTGAAGACTTATCATCAAGTGAAATGGTTCTTATTATGGCTACTATGTTAGAATCTAGAGGATATCATGGTATGCTTGAACTTATGTCGGCTCTAGAAAAACCAGAAATATTGATAAAAATCATTAGATTATTCTACGGTATGACTATTCAAATACCACCTCTTAGAGATTGGATAGATACTATGAATACTATTGAATATATATTTCTTCGCTTTCATAAAGAAAAAATGACTGATACACTTACTAGAGATTATATGGGTATTTCAGAATTCGATGAAGAAAGATATATTGAAATCTTTGATAACTGGGTTCAATATTTAGCAAATAATAACTGTGACTTATCAGCTATAATGCATATGAATAGTAATGCTCTAACAAAACGTTATAAAAATGTCACAAAACGTCGTTTAAGAAGAAATATTAAGCGCACAACTAAGCCAAAAATATACAAGCCTAAGGAATCTTAGATTTTAAACTGTTCTAATTATATAGTATTTAACATTAAAGGATAACTTTTATGGAAAACGATACACCAAAAGTATGGAATAACGCTGCAGTAATGGTCCAAGACGAATATCCACAACAAGAAATGGTAGAAGTTCAAGAAGAAAAACCTCTTCCTTCTATTGAAGAACAACAAAGAGAACTTGAAAAGAGTGGTATTACTGGTATTAACTACAATATGGTTAATACTCTTATAGAAATGAATAAAGTTGCTCAACTTCTTCAAACAGTTCGTGCTACAGAATCTGAAGATGGTCGTAGAGCCGTATTAAGATCATTCTGTGAAGGTTTTGTACATGCAAGAATGCAAAATAATATCGTTGCAGAAACTCTTAAAGCTAAACTTCTTGCTAGATTACTTCAGAATATCGATAGATTAGACCTTTCTACAGCTGCTCAAATCTATATTGACTTAACACAAACTATGGCAGTAGATACTCAAATGGCTATGTCTGCTATTAACGGAATGAATCCTAGTGCCACAACTCCTATTTCATCTGGTGTAACTGTAAACATTAGTAATGCATCGGGTGATACTCCTACTATTACTAATAATACTCTGAATACAGATCAAGGAGCTGCTCAACTAAAAGAAGTATCTCTCCTTAATAATAACGTTAAAGCCTGGAGTAATAATACTATTCCAACGCAAGCTTCTATTAAGAAAATTGGAAATAAATAATCTAATACTAAAAAAAGAGGATACTTAATGGAAACGTTACCTGAAGATATAGAACGTAAACTAGAAAACTTACCAGTTGTTTCATTTGATGCTAGTGATGAATTACCTCGAGTATTAGCTACTCAAGATTTTATTGATATATTCAATTATTACAAAGAACACTTTTTACCAGATGTCCTTAAATCACAACCAGAAATATATCAAAAAGTAAGTCTATATCTAACATTAACCGGTCAAGATACAGCATTTGCTAACCAAACAGATCAAGTTCTCTTTAGAAGACCTGTACCAACTATGGAAGAATTTCTAAATGATGACTTCTATCATGGCAAACTAACTGCTACAATGTATCCATACTGGAAAGAACAGCTATGTAATATCTTCAGAGAAAATTCACCAGTACGAAAAGTAATCTTTGGAGGATCAATAGGATCGGGAAAAAGCACCATTGCTCGTAAAGCTATCGTATACTCTTTATACAGAGCATTATGTCTAAGATATCCTAGAGCTGCATTTAACGTCGATGAAGATACTACTCTTGCTAACTTCATTGTATCAGTTACTATTAAACAAGTATTTGATACTAACTTAATGCCATTCGTAAGTCTATTAAATAATATGCCTTGCTTTCAATCAGTACGTCATATCACTTCTTTCGATGGTTTTAATTTAGACGATCCTTACTGTCCAATACCATTCTGGGTTGAAAAATCTTCAGGTACTATATTCTTCCCAAATAACTTCATCTTATCAGCAGGATCACAAGTACAACATACTATTGGTTACTCTATCATTAACTCTTTCTGCTTTACTGAAAACACTAAAGTATATACAAACAAAGGTATCTTAACATTCAAAGAATTAGAAAACAGATTTAAAAACAATGAATCCTTTACAACAAAATCAATAACAAATACTAAAGAAATTATAGACTCTAACATAACTAATGTACAAATAACAGGATATAAACAAGACTTTATAAAAATATATATCACAGACACAGATTATATTGAATGCACTCCCGAACATCCCTTTGTTATAGCTAATCCAAAAGAAAACGATCCATTCTTAATATACGAAAACGGAATACCATACAAATATACTAAAGACTTAACAGAAAAAGATGAACTAGAAGAAGGAAATTCATCTATAAAAATTAAAAAGATCGAAAAAGTACATTATGATGAACCAAAACCAGTCTATGACTTAACAGTAGATAGTAAATACCATAATTTCCTCATCAATCGTGGTCTTAATATTTTTACCCACAATTGTGATGAAATTAATGAGCGTGGCGTTGAAACGGCTATTAATTTCCTTAACTCAATTGATAACCGCTTCAGTTCGAGATTCCAAGGCAGTCCGTTTGTCTTCCAAGCGGTTGTCTCTTCGGCTCGAACCACAAACAGTCCTATTGGTGAGTATATTAAGCATTTACCCAAGAATGATCCTAGTATTGAGATCTTGTCTCCTTGTTTGTGGGAAGTAAAGCCTGACCCGAACTTTATTGGAGATGGCACAACGTTTCCTGTTCTCGTTGGCAATGGTTCTATACCTTCTAGTATTATTACAGATGAAGCAACTTTAAAGGCTATAGATGAAGGTAAGTATGTCGAGCCAACAGGTTGTAGTTTAATTCACGTGCCAACAGTTTATAGATCAAAGTTCGAATTACAATTAGATCAGTCTATACAAGATATTGCTGGTATGACTACATCTGATAATAATATGGTATTTAGAGATACGTCTAGATTAGAAGATACTGCATTATTACCAGAGTTATATATGGAAGCTAATATACGTGATAATATTAATTTATTAGATTTATTACCAGTAGATAGAATATTTGAGAAAGGTCTTAATAATAGATGGTATTTTAAGAGAGCTCCTAATGCACCTAGGTTCTGTCATGTCGACTTAGGTGGATCAGGAGAACGAAATTGTGATACTGCATTATGTATTGGTCATAAAGAGTGGAAGAATAATACTGTAACTAACATGAGAGATACTATATATGTAGTAGATATGTTAATATTTGTTACAGCACCAATTAAAGTAGATTTAAAAGCTATTGAAAACTTTCTTATAGGTCTTGTTAAAGTATATAATGCACCTATACATACTGTTTCTTTTGACCAATGGCAATCTCTTGTTATGACACAAAATCTAGAAGTATCTGGATGTTTTACTGAGGTTAAAAAAGTATCAGTAGATCTTAAACCAGAACCATATATGAATGCTGCTAGATTAATGGAATTAGGACAAGTTAAAATAGGCGCATGTCCAAAACTTAAAAAAGAATTAGAAGCTCTTATTTTTGAAAAAGGTAGAGTAACAAGAACTACCGAACTTAAAGATGGCGCTGACGTATTAACTGGATTTATTTATGATGCTCAAATGTGTACTGAAGCCACTCCAATAGATAGATATAAAAACGCTGGAGCAGTTAAATTCGATAAAGGATATAAACTCTATATTAATAAAGATGAATACTTAACAGACTTGTTCTAAGAAGCTATCAAACCAAATGTAAAACTCTTCTAATGTCCAAAACTCATACCAGTTAAGATTATTCTTCTCTGCACACATTCTCTTTTCTGGATCAGTTATAGTCCACACCTCAATACAACTCTCAAAAAAGGGATCATCTTCGTGACTCTTCCACTCTTCTAATAATTGACGATGATCTTCTCTCTTTTCATCATAAGGACCAAGTATTACATCACCAGACTTTCCATGACTCATAAAGCCTTGATATTCAATAAAAATATCATATGTTAGTAAATAAAAATCACATAAGTAAGGATAACGATCATCAACATGCTCATATTCTACAGCAATTCCGCACTTAAAAAACAATTATATATCTCTACTTCAGCATTAGAACGAACTTTAGTACCATCTAAACATTCTTTAGCTTTTACATAAGAACCAAATGTCATCGTACCATTTTCTTTTTTTGTCTTATATATTTTAGCCATTCTTTTAGAATCTCTTTCTTTATCTTTAAAAATAGCTTTAAATTCATCTGTTTCTGGATACGAATAGACTTTATACTTTTTAAATATACCATCTTTACGAGCTTGAGTTATTTTATCTTTTTCTTCTTGTGATTTATTATTCCAAGTTTCACTACACTTTTTAGAGTTACAATAATTTTTATCTCCATATCTTTCAAGTTTAGTTTGTTGCATTTTTTCTAATAATTTTTTACTTGCTCCACCATTACCACCGTATAATTCTACTGTTTTAGCTCTACCATTTAATTTAGGATCCTTTGAAGACCAATTATGTTTTACTCCATGTCGTTGTAACATAGTATTTTCATATTTTTCTTTTGCTTTTTTCTTATCTTCATCAGACATATTATGTTTTGCTTCAGATAACATTTTAGAATATTCTTCTGTCTTTTTAAAAGCACTATAACATTTCATACAACAAAAACTATATTTCCAATTTTTCTTTACTTTTTGATAAAATGATTTTCCACAAGTATGACATACTGCATTCGGTTTACGATTATCATAATACTCTTTCTGACATTCTTTACAGCAAAACTTTTTAGTATTTTTTATAGTTTTACCACAGTTTAAACACGTTCTTGTAACTTTCATAAGATTTCACTCCTTTTTATTCTTTCTATATACAGTGGCTATTCTCATCCGTACACGATTATTCTTCTGTTTCTAATAACAAAAAAGAGACCATATTTCAGATCTCTTTGTAATTGACTGAGAATAGCTACCTCTTGTCAGTCAATTTCATCGCCCGCCAAGAAGTAGTTGTAACTGAAGCTTGCACTGATAGTTACTGGATCAGAACTAGAAGCACTGATAGTCGGGAAAGAAATCTCGTTAGGGAATACATCATACAGACGAATATCATAACGAGTCATACCTTCCGGTTTTGGCTCATATACATCAGGATTCAGAAGAGCAATATTAACAGTCGCTGTATATTCATCTAACAGAGAAATAGTACCATTTTTGAAGTTATGGTAGGTATTGCACCAAACTTTCAGAGCTTCGGTAATCTCGGAGTCCCAAACCTCTGTAAATTCAACGGCCCAATCCCCTGCACGCGTCTGCTTGCCGGCGTAGCGCCTTTCGAAGCCACCCCATTGAACTACGGTCTTGTCGCCGGTGAATTTAGGAAAGCCGTAAGATTGGCAGCGTAGTTCGAGGTCTTTTGTTTTGATAAGTTGTGTAAGAGGAGAGCCAGGTTTAAAGCTGATGACCCAGGTAGATACGAACATCTTCAAAGGGTCTTTTAAATTTTGTACACTAGCTAAAGTATGTAACATGTTTTATATTCCTTATTATAGCTATAATTAATGTAAATCGATTAACATATATTAGAACAAGGAAAGTGTAAGTTTTAGCTAGTGATATGAAATTTATGGAGTTAGAGAGGTATGATTAGTGTAATGATGAAGAGGATGATGATTGTGAGTATGAAGAGAGGTGTTGTTATGTTTTGTTCCATGTTCGTATCTCCCTGGTATGTATGAAGTGGGGCAAAGATTTGTAGGTTTTGAGATTTGGAGGTATTATGGTTTGATCCTTGCCCCGTAAGTTTTATTTCTGAGATACATACTATATATACAGTCTATATTAGTTGTTTCTTTTATTATGCCAAAATATGTTATTAAGTTTCTTATTTTTAAAAGTAAGCGTTTGGTTATATCACTATATTTTTATAGTCTTAATAATATATTATATTTTTATATAAATTTGAGATATATATGTATATATAAGTATGTATCTTTTTTTCAGAAATTAAGTCCTTTGTTTAATAGAGATGGTAGCTTTATCTGAATGAAGATAAGCTAGTAGATCTCTATATTCTTTATTATACCGTATAGCATATTTTGGATAATGTTTTTTACGGTATTGGTATATATTAGATAAGAATTCTTCTTTTGTTTTTGGGTTTATATTATTCATAATATTACTTATTATTTTATAGGCGCCCCCAGAACCATGTTGGATGATAGTAGATTTTATTGCAGCTTGGATAGCATTATTTGTCGAACTCCATGATGTTACTCTATCTAGTCTTTTGTTGTGACTTTTATCCATACGATAGTAAACTGGTTTTATCTGTGTATCGTGAATAAATTTGTCGTAAAGGTCCCTGAAATCGGATTTTCGTGCAAGGGATTTCCAAGTATTAATAAAATGCTTATCACCTTTAAACGCAGCAGGTTGTCCACCGACCGAATTTAGTATATGATAAGTTTTGGGGGAATGTTCTTGAACGTATTTCATGAAAAAATCAAATGTGGAAGGTTTATTGTTTTTTCGCCAAGTAGATATTTGTAATTTACCATATGAATATCCACCGTAACAATCTTTAGATATTGCACTATAACCTTTACCACCATTTTCATATTTTGCTATAATCTCATGATTAGTATTTAAAGCATCATAATTAGTTCTAGCAGTTGCGTTAATTGAATTTAAAATTAATGTTCCACTTATTACAGCAAATGTCGTCCAAGAGTTAATGTTTATATTTAACATATTCTCTGTCCTAGTTTGTTGTGCTTCTTTTAATGCTTTTGAAACTATTTCTTCGAATTTTGGCATAAGATATAGAACAGTGTAATTTTATCAAAATGGATTTCTCCTCTGTTATTAAAACACAAAAGTTAATATATGTTATTGAAATTAAAGTGTAAAGCCAAAAATTCTTAAAAATTCATATTTTATGGTTTTACATCTGTGAATTAGAGTGATATATATTATAATAAGAGTATAAACTTTATAAAGGATATAGTATATGGGTTTTGATCTTAATGATGTTTGGAGTATAGCTACTTCTCAATTAATTAAAAACTTAGTTTTAAATGAACTTAACGAAATAAATAAAGAATATGCTAAAAAATATGAATTGCTATGTAAAATATATTCTCCTTCAACCGCTTATGAAATGATACTTGAGCTTTTAACAGATGGAGAGAAAGCTAAGCTCAAACAGCTTGATAAATATTTAGCAATATACTCAGGAGATAAATAAATGAAACACTTTTATTATGTATACAATCGTAGTTGTGAAAAACCAGTTCATAGACATGGTACATTAGAAGAAGCTGTAGTAGAAGCTATCAGATTAGCAGAACAAGAACATAAAAGTTATTATGTATTAGAATCTGTAGCTAAAATTGTTTATAATCATGATGACAGTTCTACTATATATGAAGGACGTCAATTAGAAATGAAAGAACAAAAACTGAATGACTAAAGTAAGTATAATCGTACCAGTATATAATACAGAAAAATATTTATGTAGATGTTTAGATTCATTAGTTAAACAAACACTAAAAGATATTGAAATTATTTGTATTGATGATGCTAGTACAGATAATAGTAAAAATATCATTAAAGAATATGAAAAGAAATATACAAATGTAAAAGGATATTATCTTACTATAAATAAAGGCGTTGCAAATGCTCGTAATATTGGACTAAATAAAAGTCAAGGTGAGTTTATAGGCTTTTGTGATTCTGATGATTTTGTTGATGAAGGTTATTTTGAGAATTTATATAATCAATCTAAAACATATGATTTAATTAGAGGAATACGTTTAATAGATAAAAGACATGGTAAAAACGAATATGGATGTTTAGTACCTAGTATAATAAGAAGAACTTTTTTAATACAAAATAATCTTAGATTTCCAAATAAAAATATCGGTGAAGATAGTACATTAAAAAGATGGATATATAATCATACTGATAAAATTTTAGAAGTAGAAGATAATGGTCAATATTATCATTATATGAAAAGAGCAGGATCACTGTCTAATTATAATATAGAGGAGAAAAATGAGTAAACCTTTAGTATCAATTATTTTAACATTATATGAAATTAAAAAAGAATATTTATTAGAATGTCTTGAATCTATATTAAATCAATCTTATGATAACATAGAAATAATTGCGATAGATGATTGCTCTCCTACAGTTAAATATGATGATATAACAAAATTATCTCCAAAAATACATCTTTATCATAATAAAACTAATCTTAAAATGAATAAGACAGTAAATAAAGGTTTTTCATTAGCTAAAGGTAAATATATAATAAGATTAGGTAGTGATGATATATTTGCTAAAACAATGATTGAAGAAGAAGTTAATTTTCTTGAAAAATTTCACGAATACGGAGCTGTTTGTTGTGAATTAGAAAGATTTGGAAGAAGAACTAACGTAATACATCGACCAAAAGAATGGAATCTTAATAAAATCATAAATGAAAGACAATTAGCTGGTACTGGTTATGCTGGTGGTATGATGTTCAGAAAAGATTTATTAAAAAATTGTTCTATCGATGAAAGTCTTAAAATATGTGAAGATTTTGATTTTCAACTACAGATATTACATCATATGCCTATCGCTAGTATTCATAAAGTACTTTATTACTATAGATCACATGAAACAAACATTTGTAGATCAGTATCAACGAATGACCGACTTACCTTAATTGATAAAATCTTAGAAAAGCATAAATTACTTTTATAATTAATAGTTCTATATAATGTGGCTAGGCTCGCTACCGAAAAGAGTACAACTCATACTCCTGCCACTCTCTTTTTAATTGAGTACTATATGGAGATATAGAATTATGTCTAGTAAATATGATTGTATTTCAGATGAAATTTTAATAGAATTATATATTAACCAAAATTTACCAATATCAGTAGTAGCCAAAAAATTAAATGGCAGTAAAACACAAATTAGACTCTTACTTATAAAAAGAGGTATTATAAAATCAAAAGAATTACGTCATCAACAATATACTAATACTTTAAATGAATTTTATGCAAATCGTACAGAAGAGCAATATCTTCATAAAAGTAGAGCTTGTAAAGATAGATGGAATAATTCTACAGAAGAAGAAAAAATAGAATGGATGAAGCCATTAAATAAAGTAAATGCTCATAGATCTCCTGAACATGAAGCTGCATTAATAAAATCATATAAAAATTTTTTAAAAAATGAATCAAAAGAAGATAGAGCTATACGTTTAGAAAATATAAGAATTAGTACTACTAAAGCTATTAAAAATATGTCTCCTGAAACAAAAGCAAAAGCATCTGAAAAAAGAAAAAACACTTGGAATAATAAAACTGAAGACGAAAAACGAAAAATTAAAGAAAAAAGACAAAAAACTATGTCTGCAAAATCATTAGAAGAAAAATCAAGTTATATAGAAAAAGGAAGACTTACAAAACTAAAAAACGGAACGCTTTTTACATCTAACGATGAAAATATATTTATAAACTATTTAAATGAATTAGGCTATAAAACTAGTAAATTTTATTTAAAAGAACATATAAATACGACTACAAAATCCGAAATAGATATCTATATAGATGAACAAAAACTCGGGATTGAAATTAATGGAATATACTTTCATAGTATAAATGGAAAAAATCATCGTGACAAATATTATCATTATAATAAAACAGAAGATGCAAGATTAAATAATTTCAGTTTAATTCACTTATGGGAAGATTGGATACATACAAATTTAGAAACATGTAAAAATATATTATTTAATAGACTAGATTTGTCTCATACAAAAACATTAGACACTCTTAATTATATACAAATAAATCAGAATGTATTTGAAGATTTAAGAAAAAATTTTACACTAGATTATTCAAAAACTTATGCTAATATGTATAAAGTAATGAATAATACAGAATGTTATGCCATTCTAGGCTTGAATATTAAAGACAGAATCATAGAATTTAATTTATTCGAAAATCCTTTATACAAAATATCAAACTTAATACAAAGTACTATTAAATTCATAATAAATACTTTTAATCCAAATAAAATATATACATCATTAATGAGAGATATCTATATTGCTGATAATTATCTTAATAATAGCTTCGTCCTAGTAAATTATACAGAGCCAAATAGATTTTTAATAAAAGGCAATTACCAAAGATTTTATACAGATATCTCTGTTTCTGAATTAAAAAATCAAGAAAATACAAATAATATATTTGAATGTTATGGATCTGGATATATAAAATTAGAATATAAAGAATAGTTTTTATGACTTTTGACTAGTTCTATATAATCAGTTATATAATTTTATAAGTTTTATTTGCAAATCAAACTAGGATTTTCTAAATGTCAGATAAATTAAAGAAAGATCAAGCTTCAGGTAGATATTTTTTATATGAATCTACTGAATTTAATGTAAAACCAGTAATTTCTAAAGATTTAAAAGAATCTCTAAAGATTTCAAACGGAAAAGCCGGCACTCTTATCGTAAGAAACGTACCAGTCACAATTCTTAATAGAGAAAATATGAACGGGCGTATCTATACAACACAAGTTTTGGAAGAAGCTATTGCTGAATGTAAGCGTCTTAACAAATTTGCTGATAAGATGCTTTTATCGAAGCCGGATGAACATCCGGAAGATTCGTTCATCCCTCCTTCAAAAGCATCACATGCTGTTATTAATTGTTATATTAAAAAGAATGTACCGATCGTAGTTGAAGGTAAAAAAGAACGTCATGATGTTCTTTTCCAAGACTGGGAAATCTTTAATACAGCAAATGGTAAAGATATGCGTGCATTAGTAGAAGCTGGTGTATCATTTGGTGTTTCTATTCGTGGTTTAGGCGATCTAGAAGGCAAATACGTAAAAAATTATAGTTTACTTGGAACTGATCTTGTAGGGAACCCAAGTTCTTCTACGTTTTCTGGTATGCCCGTTGCTGAATCTGTTGTTGAATCTGTAAATGAAGATAAGTCTAAAAAGCCATTAAAAGAAGAGTTTGTTGTTTCTAGTTCTTCAACAACTGTTATGAAAGATATAGAACAAGCTTCTAAATTAGCTATGGAAATTGATGAACTTAATTATGGTACTGTTGTAAAGACATCTACAAAAGTTGATGATGAAACAGATCCTAAGACTGGTGTTTCTACAAGTTTAGTTACGTTTGAAGCTGAAACAGAAGATAAAGCAACTGATTTAGATACAGCTTTAATGTTAGCTAAAAGAGCTATTTTAAATGGTAAAGTTGATATTGATTCTGTTACTATTGAAAACGTTAAAGAAGATCAACCGAAAGAATCTGCTGAAAATAATGACGCTTCTGTATTAAAAGAAGAAGAAAAAGATCCAATGTATTTAGCTTTGAAGAAAAGTAATTATTATCGTTTTAACACACCTGAAGAATATATGAAGTTTATAAATGATAATGTTAAATATCTTGATAATGGTTATTCATTACCAGAAGCTGAAGAAATTTTTGCTGAGTATACTGATGGTAAAATTAGTCCTGAATTAGCTTGTCATAAACTTGAAGGATTTGTTGGTAATATTATAAATAAAACTTTTAATAAAGATATTCCAGCATTAAATGAAGATGAGAACAATGATGATGCTGATGATACTGAGCGTTATGGAGTATGTGGTTGGTGCGGTGAAAAATTGCCATTATCTGATTTAAAGAAAGAAAAAGATTTAGGATATGTATGCAATCATTGTGCTAAAGGTCTTGCATCTCGTGAAGGTCCGCTTAATTTTGAAGATGAATATGTACCTGAATCTAAAATGAATAAAATGAGTACTGTAAAAGAAGCTAAAGAAGAAAAAGAAGAAGATCCAAATACAGGTAAGAAATTTATCTTAAAAACTCCCCAAGGTTTTGTCGCTATGGATGGTAATGCATTGGTATTTAAACAAAATCCTAAAGAAGCATTACATTTTATTGTTGGCAAAGAAGAAACGGGATTAGTACATCTTTCTAAAGTACAAGAAATTTTAGATACTATGGGTGTCTATGATGTAGAAAAGTACTATAAAAAAGATATCACAGATATTAGTGCTCCGGAAGAAGGTAACGGAATTGCTCCTAAGGGTGATTCTGAATTTGCTCCAAAAGAAGAATCTAGTGAAGAATTAACAGAAGATAATGGAAGCAATACAAGATTTTCTGCACAAGTTGCTTATGATAAAGGTAATGGTAATCTTGAGACAAATACTGTTCCTGTTTCTGGTGTTGAATTAGATAGTATTCTTGCCGAAGTAGGTAATTTATATGATATGAAATCGCAAAAAGCAGATGGTACTGTATCTATTAAAGTTACTGATACACAAACTGGACAAGTTTACCAATATAATAAACAAAATAATTCATTAGATCCTATACAAAGTGCTGATACAAATATGGCAGATGTTCAACAAGAACCACAACTCGATGCTCCTATTCAAGAAGCTAATGGTGAAATTGAACAAAAAGCTAATGAATTAAAAGTTGACTTAGATAAAGATCATTCAGTTACAAAGAAGTTTGATACTGTAGCTCAAGCTAGTATTGCAAAAGCTGGTATGGAACAAGGTAAATTGAATGGTGACGTCATGCTCAGTGAAGAAGATCAAAAATACGAAGATGCTCCTGATTATGGTGAAGAAAATGTTGAATTTGGTTGGTATGCATTAAGTCCTAATACTGATGCTCAGGGTAGACCTGATTTAATTGGACCATTTGAAAGTGAAGAAGAAGCAAATAATGCTCTTGCTGAAGTAATTGATATGGTTGAAATCTTTGAAGTTACTCCAGATGGTATTCACCAAGGAAATGATATGGCATTAGCAGCAGAGTCTAATTTAGATGAAAAGATTTTCTCTAATCCTACGAACCCTTCTGATGAATTTGTATCTGTTCCATTAAAAGATAGTGATAATTTAAAATTTAGTTTAGACAATATTGATTGGGATATTGATAGTGTTGTTAATAAACTTTATGATGGTGAATTTGTAGATATTGACAATTTACCAGATCATTTAGAAGTTGAATTAACAGAAGATGAATTCAAAAATGTTGCTAATGTTGAAGAATTAATGAACGTTATCAAAAATAAAGCTTCAGAACAAATCGGTATTAAAATTAATAATGCCGTTTTAGATAGAATTGCTTAAAATAAACAGTTCTATATATCGTAAATAGTTTATACTAATTTTTATCAATATTTACTAGATTATATAAGGTGATTAGAAACATGACAAAAGATGAAATCTTAAAAAGTATTAAAGCTTTGAAAGAATCTAATGCTTTGAACGTTAAAAAAGCAGAAGATACTTTGCAAAACATTGATGCAAAAGAAGTAAGTGATGCTAAAGTTGCTCAAGGTATCACAGGTTTGACATCAGAATTGCCGACGCAAAAAGATGTTGAAAAAGAAGTTAATAAAGACGAAGGACCGATCGTTCCTGCTGATAAAGATGGCGTTTCAAAGAACGGTGGTGAGTCTGATAAACTTGAAGATGGTAAAGTAGAAGCAGAGCGTAAGAAAGAAGATAATGGTATGAAAGACGTTATCAATGTTTCTGATCGCAAAGTTGAAGAAAATGCTGAATCTACAGCTGAATTGTTAAATCAATTGAAAGAAGCTGCAGCTCGTGAAGAAAAATATAAGAAAGAAGTTGCAACGATGAAAAAGCTGTGTGAAGAAGCTATCGAAATGCAAGGTAAAGCTTTAACAGAATTACATGCTAAGAAAATGCATACAGTTTTTGAAGCTATTGTTGCTAAAGGTGAAGCTCTTGAAAAAGAAATGAACGAAGCCAAGATTAAAAATGAAAAATTGTATAAATCGGCTCAAAAATTGTACGAAGGTTCTACTCGTTTGAATAAAATCTTGTTAGAAGCTGTTAAGAAAGCTCAACCAGAAAAGAAGATGACACGTTATATGTCTGCTTCTGCTCGTGCTATGGCTGCTTTCAATAAGTAATTTGCATTTTATAGTCATTAAGAGAGAGTTGGTATAAAAGCTGACTCTCTTTTTCTATACAGTTCTAATAGTTATGAATAGATTTATTGAAATACTATTAAATTTTATAAGTAAGCTTTTTAAATCTTCTAGCAACAGTATTGAGGAGAAACCTGTCATGAATAAATTCTTATCAGATCAAGATTTTAGAGACTTAGGTATTGAATTTGGTATAGAACCTGCTTGTATTAGAGCTATTTTTAAAGTAGAAGCAGGTGGAAAATCAGGTTTCTTACAAGCAGATCCTTCTAAACCAGTAACATTAGAAGAAGGACACATATTTTATAAGTACGGTAAACAAAAAGGACTAGATGTAGACAGTTTATGTGTTTCTTATCCTACAATATGCTATAAAAGTTGGACAAAACAATATTATAAGACTGGATTAGCTGAATATGCTAGATATGAATTAGCAGCAAGTGTCAATCAAGAAGTTGCTATGTTAGCTACAAGCTGGGGTTGTGGTCAAGTTATGGGATTTAATTATAAAGCTTGTGGATATAGTACTGTAAAAGCCTTTGTAAATGATATGTATTTGTCTGAAAAGTTACAATTACGAGCTATGTGTATGTTTATAAAGTCTAATACTAAGATGTTTAATGCTTTAAAAACTAAAGACTGGAAAACTTTTGCCAGTTGTTATAATGGTCCTGGTTATGCGAGCAATAAATATGATAGTAAATTAGCTAAAGCTTATGAAGACTATTCAAAAATATACGTATAACAGAAAAATAATTTAAAAAATTCTAAAATTTTTGTAATTCTATAATATATAAGTAGTAATAAAAGTAATGGTGATAGTATGGGTTATTTATTAAATGTCGACAATTTACTTAATGGATATATTACAGATGAATTTAAAAGTAAAGTTTGTGATACTATTAGTTTTGCTATAGAACATTCTGCTAACCTTAATAAATCAAATGAAGAGATAATTGGCGAAATACTTAATTATAATCTAGAATGTAAGTTACAAGAAGCTGCTAATGACTTATATCTAAAATTACCTGAGAAATATAGTTTAAAAAAGCACAACTTTAACGAATGCGCTGATATTATTAGCGAATTTATAAGTCATTGTGCTATTTCTGAAACCTTTAAAAAAAGAAGTATTATATTTGAAATTGGTAAAAATAAAAGTAAATTTGATTTCATACAAACCATTCTTGAAATTATAGCAAAAGACGATGAAATGTTTAATTTCACATTAAAAACTAATAAAGAGCGCTCTGCAATTAAACTTACATTAACAGCTAAATAAAATAAGATGCTGGTAATGGAATAAATAATTGATCTAAACCTTCAGTATTACAAATTGTTCGAATTAAACCACCTGGAATACGTGTATAAGTAACACTAAATCCATTCATGTTATATTTTCCATCAACAGATTCAAATAGTTTAAGCTTTTTAAGAACTTCTTCTTGTATTTCTGTATAAATTATATCCTTTTTCTTAAACATATCTAAAACCTTATTGTTTGTGAAATATAATCTATAATATTTGGCATTTCTGCTATATCACTATCTGTTAAGAGTAATGTCTTATTATTATAAGTAAGAACATTTTCGTTGATAACAAACTTATTATCAACAAAGTCTTTTAGTTCTTTTAATGACAGATACATCTGTTTCTTGTTTGCTGCAATTAGTTTAATACCTGTTTCATCAAGATTAATTACTCTCATTATATTAAATATCCTTTTATTAACCAAATATTACATTATTATATATAATAATAAACGTTATTTGTAAAGCAAAAAATATATTTTATTTTTAGTAGTAATGGAAAAATAGTTTAAAAGTTAGAAATTATATATAACTTCAAATATACATGATTAACGTACAACAAAGGATTTTTATATGCAGAAAAAGTTTACATTTGACCTATTATATGATATGAGCGTCGTCACAGAAGAACGTGAATGTACGAATTCTTGCTTTGAGTTTTCACTTCAATATAAAGAATATGAAAAATATCTTTTAATTAGATCTCTTTATAATTACATATATAAACCTTATGAAAGTGAATATCTTAATTCATATTTTTTTGAATGCTATATAAAATATTTAACATATTATCCTTTATCCTGTATTTTTAAGAATACTTATGTTAAGAGTATAGAAAATAAAATAAATAATTTACCAGAAATAAAAGAATTAATTAATTATAAATTAGAAAGAAATGCGCAAAGTTTAGAATTTGAGTATAAAGAGTTAAATCAAATAGAATCTTTTCGTAAATTAATGAAGGATTTAAACAAAGATGTTAAAAATAGAATTAAAAACTTTCTAAAAAAAGAAGAGAAAAAATCTTTAGAAAAAACAGATATAATAAATAATTATCACAAGTTTCTTAATACAATAGGTATTAAAACTAAAAAAGAATTAATTTTATCTGATGTATTTCTATTAAAACATACTTATTTATTTGAATCAGTATTTTCTAGATATAATTTTAATATTAGAGAAAACAAAATAAAAACACTTAATCATTGTTGTGGTTTCGATTGCTCAAAAGTAATCGATAGTAATTCATCATTTAAAGATTGTTTATTTTCTAAAGATAGATATGATGTTTTAGCTTTTCCATGGATTATACAAAAAACAATAATGGATTATACTGGTAATTTTGTAAAAGGTTTAACTCAAAGACTACCAACTACAGAATTAACAGAAAAAGACTTTAATCACATATCGCAATTAAGCTACCTTAAATCGCTCCTGGGTGATGCTATTGCAAAAAAGAGTAAAGGTGTTAACATTTTATTATATGGCGCGCCAGGGACTGGAAAAACGGCCTTAGCGACTGTTTTAATAAATAGCTTAACAAATGAGGGTTATTCTGTACCAACAACAGATAAATATACGAGGAATATAAATATCTTTGAAAGTGATTCCTCTCTGGATAAAAACTTTAGACATCAATACTATTCTATTCTTCAAAAAGTATTAGAAAAAACAAACAAAAGTGTATTATTATTTGATGAAGCAGAAGATATGTTTAGAGAAACTTTCACTAAAGAATGTTTTTCAAAATCTGTTATTAATGATATACTTGAAAATAATCCCGTTCCGACTATTTGGACAAGTAATGATCTTTACTGTATGCAATCTTCTTATTTTAGACGTTTTACTTATATCTTAAATATAGAAGAATTACCACAATCCGTATATAAAAATATTGTAAATAATCTTGCAAGCAAAAATGAAATAAAATTAGATGCTAATATCGAAAATATGTTATCTCAATATAAACCTAGTATCGCAATTATAGAAAAAGCTATACAAACATTTAAAAGTACTGGTTTAACGGATCAAAAATACCTTGAAGAAAATATAAAAGATATATTACAGGGACAAAATTTTGGATATAAACTTCCAAAAGTAAAAAAGAATAACTTTATCTTTAATCCTGAATTAATCAATGCTTCAGTAGACTTAAACGATCTTACACAACGTATTAAAGCTTCTGGTAGATTAGACTTTAGTTTATTACTTTATGGTGTACCAGGAAGCTCTAAAACAAGTTATGCTCGCTATCTGGCAGAAGAATTAGGTATGAAAACTCTTTGCAAAACATATCAAGATTTAGCATCCATGTGGGTTGGCGAAACAGAACATAACATTCAAGCATTATTCGATGAAGCAGAAAGGAATAAAGCCTTTATTATATTAGATGAAGCTGATGTATTATTACGTGATCGTTCTTCTGCATCAAGAAGTTGGGAATTAAGTCAAGTCGAAGCAATGCTTACTTGTATGGAAGATCATCCTTATCCATTTGTTATGACAACTAATCTATTTGAATCTTTAGATCAAGCTGTTATGAGACGATTCTTGTATAAAGTACAACATAATTATTTATCACCAGTTCAAGTTAATAAAGCATTTAAATACTTTTTTAATATTGATATAACTGAAAATTTAGGTTTAAGTAAGATAACATCTGGCGATTTTGCAGTAATTAAAAAACAAGCAGAATTTCAATGCAAAATGAATGATAAAGATTGGTTAATTGAACAACTTAAATTAGAACAAAATAACAAAAAAGATTTATCTACTGGTAAGATAATACTCTAAAAAATGAAAATGGTCTTAGACTTAAATATCTAGGACCATTCTTTTAACTTTAATAGTTATTACTAGAATGAAAACTTAGTAACACATTTTACTAATTTAATATCTTCATTCAAGTTTTCTTCTAACGCAATAGCTATTACATTATCATTAAATGCATTTTTAACAGTACCAACACCTGCTATATCAGATAATTTAATTTTATCAAATTTACGAACCGCTCCTTTGACTTTTACGTTAACTTTACCAGCAAGAGCTATTGGTAAACCATGTGCTTCACTATTCAAGATAATAGCAGGTTTACTAGAAATAACAGCATTTACTTCAGCTGTAGCTTTTGTAATTTCTTTACTACCACCGAAACAAACTAATGTACCTTCTTCATAATCTTCGTCAGCTTCATATAACTCAGCCAAGTCAGCAGTTCCAACTTCAATACCGTCAACAAACGTTTTAATACCGTTAATGGTTTCATCACCTGTAGTATGTACTAAGTTTGCACCACCACCGCCAGTGCCTCCAGTAATATCATCAAGCTGTCCTTGAATATCTGATGTTACATTAGAAAGATATCCTAATTGTGTACTTGTCACACCTGAAACAGCAACTTTACCAGAACCATTACTAATTAATGCTCTATTAGCAGTTAAGTTATTTGTAGTAATAGTAGTCGCAGCACCAGTAATATTGTTTTGTTTATTATTTGTTAATGATGTAATATTACTTTTATTTGTGTTAATTTGACTAACTAATGTAGATGTAATACCAGAATTTAAAGCGGCTAATTGTGCAGCAGTCATAGGAGTTTCATTAACTTGATATTCAGGAATCCATCCAGCTTTACCGTCAGTTCCCCAAACACCTGTATACTTAAATCTCCATGTACCATCTAGTGTATCGCCAGTATAACCAGAAGCATCTTGTACAACCAAATAGTCATTAACTGTAGGTGTCCTACTTCCAGCATAATCTACAGGATAACTAGAAGCTGCAGTAGGAACAGAAGACCAATCTGCCCAATTTCCTCTAAAGTTAGCTGTATTTGTTTGAATTGTAGAATTAACAAATGCTTTATCAGCTAATTGATTAGATGCGCTTGCTTGAGTAGGAATCTTACTATTAATTGTCGTAATATTACTTGTATTTGTGTCTGTATGTGCATCTACCTCATTAATAGCAGCGACTAAATTACCTTTAGCATCAGTTGTTAACGATGTAAGTGTACCAATATGATTTGTATTTGTATCAGTATGACTATCTACTTCATTAATAGCACTCTGTAAAGATGTCTTACTATCAGTTGTTAAATTACTTAATGTACCAATTTGAGTTTGAATAGAACTTGTAACACCATGTACATATCCTAACTCTGTAGATGTCGTATCACTAACAGCAATCTTTCCTGAATTATTACTGATAACAGCTCTATTTGTTGTTAAATTAGAAGTTTTAATCGTTGATACTGCACCAGCAAGATTAGCTTGTACATACTTAGTAGTAGCTACCTTATAACTATTATCATTTGTAGCTAAATCACATTTATCAAATACAGCATAAGGATTATTGTTATTATAAACTAAATGTAAACCAGATCTTGTACCTGCCGGAATAGCTTGAGCAACACCTTCTTCATCTTCTGTATAAAATGATGTCGTATTATCTGCATATACATACAAAACTAATTCATTATTATTAGTAGCTATAGTACTCTCAACACTAGAAATAGGTGTATAACTAATTCTACTATTTAAATCACTAGGATCAGATATAGTCGTTTTAGCTTTCATTAACATAGCAGAAGGTGTGATATCTGCGGTACTATATCTTACTGTTAAACCAGAACCAGTAGCTCCAGTAGTAACATTAGAAGTTCCAGCAGTAGTACCAGAAGGAGCATAGTTTGCAGAAACGATATTTGAAGTAACTACTAATGATGTAACAGCACCAGTCTCTTCATTAACACCTTGTACCATACACGTTACTTCACCACCAGTATTGGCAACTAAAACTGTATCACCAATTGCATACATACTTCCTGCATTACCAATACCATTACCTGTTAATACTACTTTATAAGTCTTATCTGCATCAGACATAATAGGACGACTAAATGTCTTAACACCAACAACAGTCTCAGCATTCGTCTTATGTAAAAACGTATTATTAACATCATACGTCTTCTGCTTAGTATTAATATCTGTCTCTACATTATTAGCAACATCATTTAAAATCTCCCAAACTTGTCTTACTGTCGCTAATTGATACCGTTGTGTAGGTAATATATCTGTAGCAAATGGAGACGTAATAACTTCACTATTTCTAATACGCCACGGTAAATACTCACCACCATTATATAACTCTACATAATCTGCACTACTAGGAATTACACCCTTCAAATTAATCAAATTATTATATAATCTACCATCAACTTCATCTTCTATTCGTGTCTCTACATAATTACGTACAGCATTAGCAGTAGGATACTTACTAGCATCTATCGTTGTATCAGTTCCTGGTATAGTAGTAATCTTATTAGTAGTCTCTTCTAACCTATATCCAGCATTAACAATTCTTCCATAAATAGCATTACCATCAACATTACTCATATTCTTCAAGGCTAACGCTGCATCACCCTTAGAAGCAGAACTTAATTGAGCTACATCTAAATTACTCGTATCAGCATATGCTAAATTCTTTCCTGCATGTCCTGTCGAAGTCGCTAAATTTACAGTACTAACATTACTCATATCAGCATACGCTAAATTCTTACCACCATGACCTGTAGACGTAGCTAAATTAACTGTATTAACATTACTCATGTTAACTAATGCTCTACGATTAACCTCACTATCAACATAACTAGTCTTAGCTAAACCATATGTATTAAAAACCTTAACAATATTACTAGCTATCGCTGACGTACTCTCTAACTCTTCCAAATTACTAAGATCTGCATACGCCAAATTCTTATCACCAAGGAAACCACGATGCTCAGCCAAAGCCTCAGTAGAAACATTCAGAAAATCTGCACGTGCCATTGGTATGCCTCCACGATTGATTGAATTGTGGAGGCGTATCGTGGCATTGCTATCGGTACCATACTGAATACCGTTATACTTATAACCTAAGTCTACAACAATTTCGCCTTGAACACCTAAAAAGTTAAGATTTGCTTGAGTATCGCCTTTCCTAAAGGACACAGCTCGAGTTTCTATAATGGAAGCCATTTTAAAATTTATCCTTGATTAAAAACTACATGTTATTTATTAGAACTCTTGAATTTCGTAGATAAACTCACTTTCCTTCATATTTATTGAATAAAATGACTTCCGTAATAGAAAGCTTGAGCTCAATTTCTATTAGGAAAGTCTTTATTTTCGTTCATCGTCTCTTTTTGTGTTTGAATTCTAATCTGCCTGGTTTATAGGTGTCATCTGGTTTTTCAAATCTAAAGACAGATTTTTCGCCGTTATTCCACCATTTTTTGCCTTTATTTTGATAACTTGTGATTTGTACAAAGCCTTCTGGAATTGGATCGTCTTTTTTGAGAATTATGTTTTCTTTACCGTTTGTATAGATCGTTTTTCCGTACATTGGATTATTTTCGCCTTTAATCTTTTCAGAGGCAAATTTCTTCATTTCTTCTGTTTGTGCGTAGTTTTTAACACCATAATGTTCTAGATTATATTGTTCAATTTTCTGTAATTTTTGTTGTTTTTTATCTTCTGACAAAGGAAGAGCACCTTTTATCCAGCCTTCTGGTATAATGTCAGATTCACTAAAATAGCATTGAGTTATACCGTTATTGTATACTTTAGTATTTTTGTTTTTTGGAGATTTATGACGATTATCATCTGATTTTACAGGTAATTGCCCTTTTATCCAATCATCACCAGGACATTCTTTTTGAAGTTTTTGTTCAATTCCATTATTCCACCAGTATTTACCATAAGCAGGATTATTTTCGCCTTTAAGTTCTTGTATAGTCATACCTTGTTTAAAGCCTTCTGGTATTTGATCATCCTTTTTTATTATAATGTTTGTAATTCCATCAGTATACCAGTTTGTATTATACATTGGGTTATTTTCACCTTTTAATTTATCTCTAAATTCTTCAGATACAGGTAATTTTCCTAAATGCCATCCATCTCCGGGACATTCTGAACTTATACATTGTTCTATTCCATCAGTCCACCAATTACCACGACTTTTACAAGTACATCCTCTGTAATATCCTTCTGGTATTGTATCTTCTTCTTTTAAAAATAAATTATCTATCCCATTTGTATACCAATGTCTTCCTTCAGCAGGTTTTATTCCGTTATTATATTGAGAGAAATCTTGACTACCTCCTTGTGCTATATTATATCCTTTATCTTTTTCATTAGAGTGATACACTTCTGTTATAAAATACTTTTCTTGTTTTTCTATCTCATCTTTGAATTTTGTTTGTAATATAACAATATGCTGAATATTGTTCCAACCATATTTTTGTATTGCACTCCATAAATACGGCTGTGCTTTATAATTTACACCAGTATATCCCCAACGAACTTTTGGCTTTTGTGATGTTATTCCTACATATACCTTATTATTCGGAAAGATATGTACGTATAAGCTGTAGATCTTCTCTTTTTTCATATAATCAATTTCCTTCTATTAATTCTTATGTTATATAGAAGTATTTAAAGTTTTCTAATTTGTAAACTTTTTTAGTTTATAGTTCTGTTAGAAGTCTATTCTTATTACGCATTCCACTGGTTTGTTAGTAGCTATTTCGTGAGCTATAATTTTGCCGAGTGGTTTTCCGTTAGGTACTGTAGAGGCACGTCCTGGTTTGATTTTGGAGAGGTAGATTTTGTCACCGAATTTAGGTAAGCAGTTTCCGTCCATTAATACAGGTACACGTCCACAGAGAGCTACAGGTAGGTGTAATTGTGATTTCTTTTCACCTAGAATATATCCTGGGTTTGTAGAAATAACACCATTACATTCTGTTACAGCTTCTGATATTTCTTTTAGACCTTTACCAAATGTAATTAATGTACCAGGAAGGTATAGTTTATCACTTTCGTATTCTTCTGCAATATCTCCGTAGTATGAGCGGTATGCTAAACCGTAAAAGCTGATATTTGAATCTGTTACGTGTGGAGATGTAGAAGATGTACCTTTACCTAAGACTATGTTATTAAATCTTACAAATGTATCGACGTTAATTGGATTTGATAGATCATGTCCAGGTTGTGCACTGTTACCGGGTCTTGTTGTTTGTAAATAGTTATTACGTAATTCTTTAGGAGTTACAGCTGTTTGTTCTTGAGCATCTGGGTTATTATAAACTTCTTTTACTTCATCATTAGTAGCGTATCTTGTTGTACCATAAACTGTATAAGAAGCTTCATTACGTAGATCAAGTGCTAATCTAATTGAGTTAGAAGAAGTACACCATCCTAAAAATGAATCTGTTTGTGTAAGAGTTGGTCTTCCAGCATTTGTTTCAGAATCGCAGTAGAGTGGTTGATTTAACCAAGATGAAGGAAATGCCCATAATGCATTAGGTGTAGCAGTACTAGTAACTACAAATTTAGCAGATTGTCCAGAATGTGGTAATTGTGATCTGTAATCGTATTCTGCATTATATACTTTTTTACCGTTAGGAATAGTAATGTTACCTACTGTTGGTCCTTTAAGAGCAAATGTTTCAATAGCTCCTGATCCGTTAATAGAAGTTACTGTAAGTTTAAAGATAAGACCGTGTTCAGCTGGTATTACTAATTCTTCACCTGCTGCATATCCAGTACCTGTAGGTGTATTATTTTCTAGTGTAACAGTATATTGATATGCCGTTGAATTGTTTGTAATTTCACCAGAATATACGATACTATTACCTACTCTAATACCAATTGGCATTTTAGTATTAGGTGTTAAATCAGTACGAATATCACCATCTTCGTTTAATACACTTTTACCTTCAGCTCTTTCGTATTTACCTGTAGTAGCATTCCAATATACAAACATGTAGTTTGTAACATCAGAAGCAAAGTTATCAGCCTCTACATTTAAAAAGTTATCTGTAGGTTGAATAAATGACCATTCTGTATCTTCATACCATTCTGTATTTGTTTTTCTAGGTAATGCTAATGCTGGAATACCTGTACCATATAGATTATCAATTACATAACAGTTATGAGGTCTTTTAGCAGCATTTTGAGGATATACGATCATAGATTCATTTGGTACTTCTGGAAGACTATGCGCATCTTCCTCTTCGATAATTAAGTTTTCTACAAATGCTAAATTACCTAATAATGTATTGAAATATAATTTAAGAGCATTACCAATTCTTGATACTGAAGTTGCATACTTAGTTACTTCTTTTGGTAAAGATGCTACAGCAAATAATACATCAGTATAGCCATCATCTGGATTTTTAATATAAAGACCAATAGTACCAAATGACCATTCTTCAGCACCATTATCTGCAAATGCACCAAATCCATCAGGTGGTAAGAGTAATTGATATTGTAATGCACCTGTTGCACTATTAATTTTCCAAGATAGAATATATTTTAAATATGGATCACCGTAATCTGTATATCCATAGGGATTATTAGCAGTAACATATAAGTTTGGAGAACCGACAGTACCAACACTAAATACTACTTCACCAGCTTGTAAGAAATCTGTATCTGTCCAATTAACAAATGGAGTAGCTGGAGAAAGTACAGTATTTTTAAGCATTTTAATACCACTGAATGTAAGACTTAATCCACCTCTTTGTACACTTGCTAATTTTTTAAGACCTTCAGTAGTAACAACAAGATTATAAGAATTATCTGGTAATTGAACAACCCAGTTAATACCATTAAACTGTTCTAATTCCCAACCATTAGAATCATCACCGATAGCACAATATATACTAGCAATCAATTCTGAAGGATTGTCTATAAAATACTGATCTCTACTAATAGGATCACCAGAACCAGTACGTCTAGAAAACCAATAATTATTATTAATAGAATATGATATTAATTGTTCTCTTGTTACTAACATATTTTATAAACCTTTTACTCTAAAACATTACTACTTATTTGTCGTCTTGGATCATTAGTAAATGTATAATCAGACGATTCATATAAAGGAGCTCTTACAAAATCCATCTTCATACCGCCATTACTTCCGGTACTACCTGAACCACCTTGTCCATTACCACCAAAAGAATACACTTCAATGATTTCATGTATATATAGAACTGTGCTGGCAATATTATAAAAAGTATTTTTAAACTCTTCCATAAATGTATCATAGTCTACATCTGGTGGTACTTCAACTGCTACATTACAGTGATTTGTCGGATACCAGTTAGTAGGACGATCCCATTCAAACCATTCAATCCACTGACCTTTAATTTCATCTGTAACTAATCCATAATCATAATAATCTGTTATTTGACTTTCTGTTATAGATCCATAATCTTCTGTAGGCTTATTTGGTCCAGGTTGTGGAACTGCAATATAACCATTATATTGAATATTCAAATTGTTTTCTATATTTATTTTTCTTCTAATACCTGCAATTGTAACATAAGGTATTGTAGGATCTGCTGACAACTCTTCATCCGTTACTATTTCTTCAGTCAATACAGAAGTTGTTCTATAGTCTTTATTATTATCATCTTTTACAAAACACGGTTGAATATAAAAGCCATCTTCATTATGATTTTGACTTGATACTTGACTATAATCATAATGTTCTTGAATTTCTAATAAACCTTCATAAACTGGTGTATTTGTTAAAATATCATCATTATTAGCTAAAGCACCTACTTGACCATAATCATCTACAGGAAATACATATTCCTTTTTATATTCCGCACCTAAATCTTCAGCAGTTCTGAATGTAACATATCTTTGAATAATATCATTAGCATCATTAATATCTTCAATAGGTGTAAATAATTGTTCAAGTTTTACGATATGAGAATTATTAGCTAATAAATTATATTGGTTATATGAAGCTTTTGTACCTACTTTTTTATAAAAGCTTGTTAATTCTTCTAATACTTCATGTCTTTTTTCTAAAGAATAATCATTAATTTTAAATTTAAGACCCATAAACTCTAAAGCTTTATTAATTTCAGTAGAGCTTACGTTATATAAACTTCTAATATTATTTAATCTTTGTATTTCATCATACGCTTCATCTAATACTACAGTTTGAAATCCTTGTAATAATTCAGGAAGCAATGTATTATTCAAATCAAATTGTGATAAATATCTGAGTATAGACCTTGCACTCGGTACTTGACAATACCATTCTGAAGATGCATATAATGTTGTAGAAAATGGATAAATGGTCATACATTTAAGATCATATGTTTCAAAATCATCATCTACAACCATTAAACAACCATCTTTATCGACTTCTCTAATAAAAAATCCTTTTCGTAAATCATCAATAGCTAATCTAGCGATCGTTTGAAATGTACATATTGTATCATATAATATCGGTAACTTATTTCCAAAATCATCTAATGGACCATATGTAAAATAACCTGGAGTTTCTTCAAATTCGTAATTTGTGATATTATTCGGTAATCTATAATATTGAATTACTGTTGAACTATGATCTATTGCAAGATTTATACGAACTTTATCATCTTCTTTTGTAAGATATTTACGATCTAATAACTTATTATTCATAAAGAATAAATATTTTGTATAATCATAATCAGCTAATGTAAATGTATTATTGTAGTAATCATAATTTAAGTCAGCAGTTGTTACTAAACCTTTATATTCTAATTCTGGTGATGTTATAATTATTACATCACTAATTGATTTTTCTGAATAAATAGATTTTATCAAAATAGAATTATCATTAACAACAGTATATGAAGATGGATCAACATGATAACCATTTATAAACAATAGTATACCAGAAGTTTGCAATCCTGATAACGTTTGGTTATGTGTATCCATTCCAGTTATAATAGTATTTGCATTTTTAAGACTTATTTTGTATTCATAGTAATTAAATACATTATTTGCAATATATAATACTAATGATTCTTCAATGTCATTTGAAACAGTAACAGTATTTGCATTTAATACATATTGATTTCGCATCATTGCTTTGTTATTATTAAATGCAAGAGTAGTAACATTTACGTTAGTTACTGTCATTTGCTGATTTGTAAAAATTTTATTTAAGTCAGTTACTGTTTGTACCATTTTTAATACTCTGCTACTGTTTCAATAACATCAATGTATGAAGAAATTAGTAATCCATTCATTGGAATGTCAACATTATCATTTGGAACAATTACCTTACACCAATTAACATTTGGAGTAGACATAACAGCTGTATAAATATCAGAAAGCTTGAGTCCTTTACCAATATAATCAGAAGTTACTTCAAATAACTTTGCAACATTGTTTTTAATATTCTGAATAATAATACCTGATGTCATAGCAGCTGTCGTATTTAATTCAGCTTTGATTGTAATACCAACTTGAATAATCTCAGGTTGTTTATATTCTAAGAATGTTGTAAAGTGATTAAATTGTTCGATAATTGGTTGATCAGCTCTATTAATATTTTGTGTATCAATTCTGTTACCAACAAAAGATGCACTCATTTGTAAATTATAATTTGGAGTAATAATTATACTTGCACCATTACCAAGTCTCCATTCACCATTTGATAAATAACCAGACATAGGTGTATTTTTAAGACGTAATTTAAGACCAGCGCCAAGTAATAATCCACCACCGTTTGGACTTGAAACTAATTCTGTCTCATATACTGTATTACCACCAAGTGCAAGACCTAAAGTTTTATTATAATCTGATAAAATAACAACAGATGTGACATTACCAAGATTATCTGAAGAAACACCTGTTACTCTAAATCTAATACCAGTATATTCAGTCTCACCATTTTGTTTTAAAACTACTTCTACAATATCATTTTGTTTATATTTTGTACCTTGAACTTCACCAATAGTAGTATCAATTCGTCCAGTTGTAGAAGAACCAGTTTCATAATGATCTATTCTATAAACGATAGTACTATCTAACGATACAGGTGCTGTAGTTCTGATCATTTCTGTACCAGTTAAAGCGGTATTATCTTCACCAATTCTTACATTAAATATACCATTATCGACGTTTACTAAATCAACATAAAATGGAATTTTTGTATTTTCATTTTCGAATACATAAGCTAAAATATTACCATCTCTATATCCATTTTCTTTAGTAATACCACTTAATTGAGTTGTATAATAATACATAGGTAATTTATCTGTATTAATAAGTTTTTCACTTATTTTTGTATCTACAGCCATACCTGCATTATCACCAGCAGCTTCTGTATCTGGATATCTTTCGTTACTTGGACCAATATCTCCTTCTTGTGGAAAGATAATTCTAAATTTACTATTATCTGCATAATATAAAACAGAAGCATCTTCAGAATACATAACTTTCATTTTATTTAATGTTACAAATTTTAATCCTTTAAGATTATCCTCTGTTGAATAAAATTCAATTACATAATATCTATAACTATCAAATTCAGGATTACCTTCACTGTCCATTGTACCTCTAAAACAACTTGTAGGATACCAATCTGACCAGTTATCATTTGTATTATTATAAGGACTTACTAAATCTTCTCTTTCTGATAATTTTACCCAGTCTTTACTATTACGGATATTACTTAAAGATGGCATTGGTGTAACATTAGTACCAAAAATACACATTGTAGAAGGATAAGGACCTTCTGAAGGATTTTCTGCTCTAAATTTAACGCCTGCTATTGATATATTTCTATTTGAAAATGTAGAGAAATCAAATATAATTTGAACAGGTTGTAATAACGTTGGTTCTCTTAAGCTCTGATAATATTTTAAGTAGCTCATATCTGAGCGAGCATTCTGAATAGGATCTGGGAATGCTTCTGTAATATTAGAATCTGTAATATCATTTGTATAAACTACTGGAGAACCATCCATCTCTGTCATAGCTATTTTAACAGTTAATCCTGTACCATTTCTTGAACCAGACGAATATGTTGTTGCATATTCATTACCGGTAGGATATTCCATTCTAGCTCTATATTTTACAAGTTTAGCTTCAGTAACTGAACCATTCAAATCTACATTGATAACACTAACGTATAAGTCGTTGTTAGTTCCAGTTAAGATTAAAACATCACCAATTTGATAGTTTTGTCCTGGATTTACTATACTTGCTAATCTTGCATAATACATCTTCATCATAGTATTCTTCCAATCTTCTAGAATACTATCTCTAGGATCTTGGCTATTATCATTTATAAATAAATATCCTTTAGCACCAGTATCCTGAATTAATACATTAGCAGTAGTATCTTTTAAATTTTGAATTCTGAATGAAAATGATCCATAAAAGCCTCTTTCACTATAAAGACCACTATCTAAAACATCTTCTTCCATAATTTCATTAATTGCAAAATATGGATATTCTTGGAATGATTTAATACCTGTATAATAAACCATATTCATCATTAAAGCATCATAAGCACCTATCTTATCAGCTTCTTCGTATTCTCCCCAAACAGAAGATGTAATGTAACCACACTTATTCTGTAAAAGAGCATTGTAATCTTGTCTACGAACAGCTCTATGACCAGATGCAAAAATATATGGTGAAGTCTGACTTAATACATCTAATGACTGTCTTCCAAAACCACCATAAGCAGTTGTAATTGTTTCAATATCTACATTTAATACATCTTGATTACCATAGTTATCAGAAAATACTAATTCTGAAGCCAATGCACCTGATATATTCTTTTCTTGTATATTACCATCTGTACCTTCATTAGATACATATTTAATTCTTACAGCACTTCCAGACGTTGGTAAACTTGCAAGCTGATTATCACCAAATTTAATATAGCTACGACCATCAGAATCTGTTCGTAATACAACAGTCTTCATTACTGAAGAATCTAATACATAATTCTTATCATATTCTAAGAAAGAATCATCAACATTCCATTCTTCACCATTTACATATACTTTAATATAGTTATGATTACATTTCCAATTTGAACTAAAATAAATCTTTTCGTTTGGAATACCAGATGTATATTTATTAACCTCTATCATTTCACCTTGTACTAATACAATCTCACTCATTGTAGATACATTAGCCGGTAACATAATAGCAGAAGGGTTAAAGAAATTCTTATTTTGAATAATAAATTGAGTTTCCGCAGGAATGGTTGTTGCAATACCTATAAAATTATTTTTAGTAATCTTAACTTGTACTTGAGAAGAAACATTACCATGTAAACTATTTCCTAAAGTCTCAGCTAATTGATAAATAGCAGCTTCAGAAAATGCAGTTGGACAGTATACATTTGCTAAAGACGAAACGATGGTATATTGTAGCATCGCTCCGTATGCAGCAAATACGTTTAATAATGCTTGACCTGTATCTGAAGGAAATAATGCTTGAAATGAAGGAGCATCCGCATTCCATTGCTCTGTCAAAGCACTCTTTAAACTGCCAACATCATATATAATATTATCTAATTTCATATTCTATTCTCACTAACTATTTTGTATAACAGCAGAAGTTGTAGAAGATACATCATTCAATGCTGGTACACTAAATGTACAATTTACTAAAAATGTATTGTAATCTGTCTGTACTACACTTATATTAGATGGACTTATAGAAATTCTAGGTTCCCACTTAACAATATCTTGATATAAAAATGTAATAACATCAGCAGGATCAAGCTTTAATTCAAAAAGAAGAGCTGTAAGTGAAGTTCCATATTCTCTATTAAAAGGTACAGATCCTTTAGGTGTAGTTAATAATCTCATTAAATCGCGTTTTATAGCGATAAGATCTGTTACAACACTGTCAGTTTCATCTTCAGTAGTCCAAAAATATGGATTTAAATCTCTAAAAGTACTCATTTATAAAATCATACAAGGAAAGTTAATATTTATATCACTTTCTTATTAGAACTTATAATATTCTCAATGAGTTTTATAAAAAGAATTAAAATTATTCAACACCTGTTATAATACCATTTGTTATCTTAATTCCATTAATATCTCTATTATTAAAAGTTAAGTTATATGTAAAATAGTAATAATTTTTACCATCTACTCTATAAGTATTATATGTTGATTTTAAACCAAAAGTTCCAGTCATTCCATTTTCTTGTGCTGCTGACATAGCGTCTGCACCTTCTACTAAAGCTTCTGCTTGTGCTGGTGTAGGAGATGAACCACCACCGCCTCCGCCTCCTCCAGCTCCGACAATTATACCATCTACAATATTTAAGGCACCAGAAGTTCCAGGAAATGTATCTATAAATACTCCTGTATAACCATTAGTAGAATGTAATTCTGCCGTAGCTTTAGCTTGTCCAGTAATATCTTTTGATACATTTAATGTACCTGTAACTGATGTTGAAGAGGAATCTATTGTCGTTGTACTAGCTTTAAAAGTATTAGATGTAGCAGAACTTATTGTTGTTGAATTACCTGTATTTATTGTTGTATTATTTCCTATATTTGCAGATAAATTATTTACTTTATCTACTTGAATATCTCCAGAAAATAGCATTTTAAAAACGCTATTAATCTTATCTACACCAATAAATTGACCATCTGCCCTATAAATACCATAACTTCCTGTATAATCGCCAGATGTAGGAGTTACTGATGTCTTTTTATATAATGTTCCAAGATATAATAATGAATTAATATTATTTCCAACCGCTAAACAGAGTACTTTACTTCCTATTTCTGGTATACTATGAGATATATCTGATCCATCCATGCCCATAAAAGATGAATCTAACTTTCCTGCCCAAGGTAAATTAGAATCAGTAATAGTATCATGTATTACTTGTATTCTTACTTTAACACGATAGTTATACGTAGGATCTCTATTATCAACTACAGTAGCTACAAAAAATGGATTTGTAAAATCATCTGTTACTGGAAAAAATGTTTGCATAGTCAATATTCTCTTATTATAAATTCTTATTATTTAGAACTTTAAAATATTCATTTCTAGACATTTTAACTTTCCTCTTTTAATAAGTCTCTTGTACTGATGTAAATCCATTTAATCCTTGCATTACTAGTTCTATGTTCGATTTAATTGCAGCTGTTGTAATAATAACGTGGATAGCATCTATCATAAATGTTCCAGATAGAGCTTTTAATTTATTTTTGCTATCCATAGAATCTGTATATTCAAAACTTACAATTTGTCCTAATCTATAAGCCTGTAAAAATTCTGTTCTTAATATTAAGTATGAAGAATATGTTGCTAAAATACGTTTATTTTGCTTATATGCAGTGTAATAATTCTTATGAAAATTGCCTATATCAAAAGGAAAGAATTGTTGTGCCAATCCTTGTGATAATTCTTTAGAAATATTAAGAATTTTACTTTCTGCAACTACTTTTTTAGCTGAAAAATCAACATTTTTATAATCTATTAAACTGAAATAGCTATCAGATCCACCATAACCTTCATTTCGAATGTTATTAGTACCAGATTGTAATGAACCTTGAACAGTAGAATATGAAAATTCTCGTTTTTCAACAGATGGTAATGATGTTTGAACAAATTTCCATATTTTATCTGATCTATTTCTAAAAAGAGCTGTTAAATTCTTATATAAAAGTCTTTTTTGTCGATCAAAACACCAGAACATAGCCGAAGTTTCATCTGCCCATGCATATTGTGACATACTTGTCATAAAATTGTATAAACTATTCTCTCCAGCAACCCATAATTGTGTATCATTTGTATTATCTATATCACTTTTTAATCCATTTTGGTCTGCAATAGTCTTAAAAATATGTGAAGTTTGAGAACATGAATTATATATATTACCAGATCTATATCCTGGATAAAAATCAAGTACTCCATCAACTAATACATGAACAAATTCTTGAGCTAATGTTAATTTTTCTATATTAAAGACTCTAAAAAGATATGATTCATCAAAATTATAATCTTTTGACTTTAAATGTATTTTAATTAATGATCCATCTACTAACGATCTATCATCAATCCAACCAATTGGAACTGTCATTTCAAGCTTACACGTAGGAATTGGATTATTTATTGCTTCCCATATATCAGCTTTCATCAAAACACATCCAGGTGTCTCGAATAAGTTCAAATTATCAACAAATATATCCAAATCATATTTATTCTGTATACGCATATTAGTTCAGCTCTATTACACTTCCAATTCTACTATCGTTTTCCATTTCAATATTACTATCTACATTATTATTAGAATTGTTATTATTAGATGTTTCTACAAAGTTTTTAATAGTATTGATTGAATCTATTGTATATACCCAATTTGCTTTAATACCTTCTAATGCATCAGCTTGTCTATTAAATAGTAATAACCACCACCAATACAATTGTGAACCATAAGATGACTTTAAAGCAACTAAATCTGGAAAACCTGCTTCTTCTTCTGAAACCAAATATTTTTGAATACCAGTATTGTCTAATTGATAGTCTTTAAATACTTTATGTAATTTATTTAATCCAACATTTATATCTGTTACAGATACTCCATTATTATCAATAACACGATCTTCAAAAAATGAATCAAAACTTACACCAGCTGTCATTTTACTATCCTTTATTCATTTGGTTTTATTTTAACACTTACATTTGAAGCAACATTTTGTACTGTTTCAGTAGCTAAAACACTTACTTTATCTGCAGCTAAACCGGTAACTTTACAAACTAATGCATTACCACCCATATTTTTTGTAACTGCGTTATTAATAGCACTACTAATAGCTCCTGAAGCAGCATCTGCACCAAAACTTAATCCATCTTGAACACATGACTTTAATGTACCTTTTGTATCACCATCTGCTCCAAAATAATCTGCTACTTTATCAATACCACTATCAAGATGTTCACCTAACCAACTAGAAGATGATTGAATAGCATCAGAAGCTGTTGAACTTGCTTTTCCATACCATTCTTTAGTAGTACTTACTGCAGAACTAGCCCAACCACCAACAGTGTCACTCGCTTTAGAAATAGCACCTCCTGTTAATCTATCTGCAGCTGATATTCCACCTCTTATTAAATTTTTTGCACTATTAAGTGCTGTCACTGGATTTTCTACGTTAACAGAACCTTGTCCTTGATCTTTTTTAATCCAAAGCATTTTTGAATATGATTCAGATGTAAGATTTTCAATAGTAGATACGTTAATTACTAAATAAGCTAACAAAGGTGTTAAATGATCTGTACCTATATCACCCGCAGCAATAGCTTTATTATAACTATGTCTTATCTGTCCCTTGGTATTAGGATATTCAACATTTACACTTTCTACAATAATATCTTCTACCATTAACATACCACCTAATTGTAAGGTAATATGTCCAGGTTCTGTTGAAAAATTCCAATCTTTAGAAAGGAAATCTAAACCTTTTTTAAGTAAACCACTTTCAAACTGAGATTTAGCCTTTTCATCTAAACCAGCTGCGTATTCTTCACTCATATGACTCCAGTTTCCCTGAAAGTTTAAAGGTGAAGGTGGAGGATTATAAAAACCCATTGTTCCTACAGAACTAGGTAAACATAAACAACTTAAAAATTCTAAAGCTTCAGCTAAGTTAGTATAAAGTCCAGTTTTTCTATCTTCTACGTTATAACCATCATCTATAACTGGTATTCTTAAACTTAATTGTAAAGGAGTAGATCCATTCCATACTTTTAATGAAGACACTCTGTTAACACCTGAAGTAACAGAACCAAACGCACTTTTACCTAATGTTTGCATAGCTAAGTTAAAAGATGCATCTCCAAAAGACAAAGGTTGTTCCCAACTAGATCCTATTCTATAACTTACACTTTCTGGTAAATTTGCGGAAATAATATGTAAATTTCTATCACTTGATAAACCATTCGTAACTTTAGTATGATGTCTCATTTTATAAAAATCACGAACATATATTCTAGTCTGATGAAATTGACGTAGCCACTTATCATTACAATCACGCTTATCCATAACTAAACCAACGTTAGATAAATCTAAGCATTTATGATAATAAATACTATTTGTATTAATAGATTGCTGAAAAACTGCCGAATTTTTAGTATTTACACTATTATTAATATCATTCGGATGAGCTGGATCGCGTCTATTGTTAGCTGCTCCACTTGTATATTCATATTCAACAGTAACTGGCATTTACTTTAACCGCTTATAAATTTTATAAATAATTGAAAACTTTCTTATTATTTAGAACTAAAATCTTAAGTACATATTATAGATATATCAGCTTAATCTAAACTGCTGGACCTTGATAACCTAATACCAAAGTTCTAGCAAAATCACCATAAGCGTATACATCAGGATTAGAATCAGAAGTTCCCGCATTTCCACCACTTGCAACACTACCTAAAGCAGATATTAAAGATTTTATATCACCAGAACTAGAACCAGTATTAGAAGGTAATCCTCCAAATCCACCAATCATAGAAGCTTCACTAGTACCGCCTGTAGCACTACCACCACTATATGTATCGCCTGGAGTTGTATTACTAGCAGTCTGAGCAGTCATTCCTTCAATATTACCTAATTGTTCAGATGTAGTAGCTTCAATAGAAGGTGTAGAAGAAGCCGTACTCATTGCAACCTTACCAATATCTGGAGTACCTAAATTCTTATTACCAGGATCTACCATAGAATATTTACCAGTTCTAGCATCCATTTTGGCAATAGTTCCAAAATGATTTCCAGAACGATCATATTCAACATGTAACCATTTTGTATTACCACTAGTTTCCATAATAGCTCTATCAAATGGAATATTATTTTGTTGCATAAAAGCTATTACTTCATTAGGATTCATACCAGAAACTTGAATATCTGCAGCTCTACCAGTTAAATGTTTAGATCTAGAAACACCACCAACTTGCTGATTATATCTAGGATTTCTATATGAAGATGTAACTGTAACTTTATTACCTTTTCCAGTTTTGTCTAAAGCGCTCTGTAATGGATCAATTAAATCACTTCTTACTGCTTGTACATTATCTAAAATGTATTCTGGAGTATTTGATAAATCATTTCTTGTATAAAATGATCTATTTAAAGGTACATGACCGTTTGTAAGATTAGCTTTGATAGAAAAACTACTCGGAGCATCATTTTGAGCAACTGAATCTTTTTCTAATGGAATATAATCACCAACATCTCTTGTATACGGAGTGTAATTCTGAGTATTTTGTTTTATTTGAGTATAATTCTGATTAAGACCAATAGCTTTTGTATCTATTCCTGAATCTTTTAATGTATTTATACTGTTATTATATAATTGTTGCTTTTCTTGGATTTCTTCTAATCTTTTTTGGTTGTCAAATCTATTATTATCTAATCCTAATTTTTCAACAATCCATGGTCCTAACTTTGGCCATTCTGATAATAAATACGTCTTTAAACCTAATTTTATAGCATCTACAATAAAACCCATACCTTCTGTAATTATAGGAGTTATCTTTTGCATTGCTGATGTTATTACCGGTTTAGCTAATTCTACAGCTTTATCAACAAATGGTTTTATTTTATCCCAATTCTTTGAAAGAAAATATCCAATAACACTTGTAGCGGCAACTAATCCAGCAATTTGTACAAAACTCTTTAACTTACTGAATAATTTAGTAATAAAACTATCTTCTTTATTTTTATCTTTATCTTCGTCACTTTTCTTTACTAATTTATTTAAACTTTCACGTATTGACTCTAATATACCTCTAGTTTTTCTAATTTCTGTCTCTTCAATAGCAGATGCATTCTGTTTACTTTTCTTTTTATTACCAAATAACTTATTACCTAGCCAACCAAGTCCTTTACCAAGTAAACCACCACCGAGTACTCCAGCTAAACCCCATAATGGACCACCGAAATAAGCACCAGTAGCTGCTCCAGCTAAAGCTCCTCCTAAAGGATTAGAAATAGCTCCAAGAGTTGAACCAACTAAACCAGCTCCAGTCTCACCAAGTCCCCAAAGTCCTTTAATACCAGCTATACTAGCTTTTGTAGCACTAATTCCAGCTTTAGTAATACCTTTTGTTGCACCCCATAATCCAGTTAAAGCTTTATTAACACCTAATGCTTGTAAAAGTACAGGATTAATTACACCACCAGTTAATGCTGATAATACAGTATTTGTTAAAACACCCTTTGTTGTTATCTGTGCTCCAACAGGACCCATCGCTGCATTTACAAGACTTGAACCAGCTCCATATAAATTATTAAAAGTAGAAAGTGTATTATTAACTACACCGTTAACACCACTTAATGTAGTTTTTATTCCAGATCTTGTTGTTTTTAAAGAACGTCCTAATAAAGTATTATTAAAAGCTTTTGTTAAAGCATCAACTTTAGATCCATATGATAATAATTGTTTAATTCTTTTTTTACGAAGTTCTGCTTCTTCACCAGCTCTCCGTAATTGATATCTTGCTAATTGTTTTTTAATTTCACTTGTATCTTTTAATAAACTATTTTGTTCAGCTAAATGTTCTTTTCTTAATTTAACAATTTCATTCTGTAGAGCTTTATTAGCATTTATTAATTCTTTATTTTCATTTGATAAGCGTTTTGTCTTCAAATCTTCGCGTTTTGAAGAATTATCTATTTTTTTACTATTAGTTTCTAGCTTTCTTAATATATTCTCATAACGTGCCGCTTCTACTTGTTCTGTATCCCAAGCTTTCTGCTCATTAGTTCTTCTTTTATATTCTCCACCAGGACGTTGAGAAGGAGGTACATTTATTTTGCCAGTATTTTGAGTCATCTTTAAATAAACTTATTCTGTTGTTCATCACGCTCTTTTTGAAGATCAATTAGATGTTGATTATGGCGATTATAAAACCATTCAAACTGATCAAATGGCATGTTGCATATATCCATAAAAGATACATGCAACCGATCCATTAACCACCATTCTCTTTCTAAGATGTCATTTAAATCAAAATACGGAAAAAAAGGCTTCTAGAGGTAGCGTGAATTCTCTAGTTTCCTCCTTTCCACATTTCGGACATCTTACTAATATCTCCTCTTTAACACCCCATACATTCTTTACAAACCACTCTTCAATAGTCATAATATCTTGTGGTGTGATTGTTCCATCTTCTGCTAATTTCCAAAGATCCATTAAATATTTACCATCAGAAATTAAACATAAGTCTAACAATAATAATCTTGTATAAGGATCATCGTCTAAATGTAATTTTCTAATAATTTCATCAATCTCAAGATCATCTCTCATAATTTTATTACGAATATGTACTTCACCAAGATTATCTAATGTAATTGTATCAGTACGTCCTTCAATATCAGTAGGTTCGAGAATATTTAAACTACTCATATCTAATTCAACTTTAATTTTTTCACCACACTCTGAACAATCAAAATTTAATTTTAAAGGATAACGAGTATATGTTAAAAATCTAATACGATAAAGAATATACTGTACATCAAACCAATACAATTCTTCAAATGTCATCTCAGGATTAGAAAAAATAACTAATCTCTTAAGAAAATTAATATAATCTTTATTATCCTTCTGCTGTTTATTAGCTAAAGAAATAATATACTTAACTTCTACAGGTGTAATCGCTCTTAAACTTACTGAAAACTCTTTTGTATATGCACTCTTTCCAGGTAAATCAATCGCTTGTGTATGTATTGGCATTAAAAAATCTCCTTTTATTTAACTATATGTCTTTGTTACATTATAATCACTATTCGGTGAAATTGTATTGGTCAAACTACTAATAGCATTATCAACAATACTAGAAGGAGCTGTAACCATCTCTTTAATAATAGAACTAGTTTTATAAGACTTATCTATAACTATTTTATCACACTTAAAAATCTGCAATATGCGTAATCTCTTAGGGTTATCATCATAACTCAATTTATAACTATCTTGAGTACTAGGCCAGCATCCTACAAGTGTATAATGAGCAATTGGTGATAAAGCTACTCCGATATTGGCTGTTCCATAAAAGTAAACTTCGATATTCTTCTTATAATATGCCATTGTATTATAATATTCGCCTTCGTCATTAAAGACTAAACTCTTCCAAGTATCAAGATAATACTGTGTAAGCATACCAGAAGAACAAAACATTGTAATAGAGACATCCTGATAATTTTCTATATCACTAGGTACATTACACCAACCAGTACGAACACGTCTTGTATCTGACTTAAAGTTACGTACACCAAAAGTAATTTCTTCTACAATAGGAGTATAAGAACCACCAGAAAGATTATTAGCTAATCCTGCTAAAGAAGTCCAACTTGTTTCTTGATTCGACGTCAATTGAAGTGTAGGCATAATGACTTCCCATTGATCCGTTGACTGCGAATCAGGAATCAAGTCGATTGCGAGTTGACTCTGAAATCTCAAACTCATTCTTCACCTCCATGCTTTTTAAGCATACCTTTAACAAAACCCTCCGGTATAGGATCACCATCTTTCACTAAAATTGTTACTATTCCATTATTATATTTTTTCTTACCTAATGCTGTTTTTAATGAAGATTTATCTTTAACAAATCTTCCTTTAACGAAGCCTTCTGGAATTGGATCACCACACTTAACACGAATATTAATTATACCATTATTATAATATTCTGTATGTTTTGTAGCATTACTTCTTTGTAAATATGCTTCTTCACTAAGTAACATACCGTTAATAAATCCTTCTGGACAAGTCTTAGCTTTTATTTGTATTACTCCATTATTATACCATTTATAATCTTTATTAGCTATAGAGATTTTCGATAAGCTTTCAGTATTAAATTTTCTTCCAATTAAAGATTTTCTGATCTTTTCTATACGACTTTTTTCTAATTTTTTACCAGATAAAGACTTAGATATTTTGCGTTTTGTTTCTTCTGTTAATTTACCTCTATAATTACCACCATTTTGAATATTATAGCCTTTATCAACTTCATTAGAATGGTATATTTCTGTTATATAATATCTTTCTAATCTTTCAGCCTCTTCTTTTGTTTCAACTTCATTTAAAATATCATGTTGAACATTTTTCCATCCATATTTTTGTATTGCACGCCAAACTAGTGGTTGTCCTAATATATTATTTTTAATACGATAATATCCACTTCCGTCTTTTCTCCATCTTCTTTCTGGTTTTTGACAGGTAATACCAATATAGACTTTATTATTTGGAAAAGTATGTTTATAAACTGTATATACCATTTTTCTTCCTTTTAATTAGTAAATGACCATAACGAATATGAATTATCTGCATAATAGTCATAATTAAATTCTACTTCGATTTCTACAGCTTCAGAACTAGAAGGATCAATATCTGGTAGTTTAAGTGAGATAGGATAAACCCCTCTGAGCCATAAAATTTTTTTGTCAAGCTTAGTAGATACATTGCCTCCTTCGTCGCTTCCTCCTATCACAACTTTAACTGTTGTTACAAATGCATTTTGTGGAGTACGATTCCCTAACAATGGAGCATTAATTATATCTAACCAAGCCTGTAATATATTATGAACAGAGCCATTAAAGTCTTCGGTAATCTTTAATTTCCATGTACCAGATCTATCTTGCCAAGTTGGTCTTGTTCTTTTATGTCCAAAAAGTATAAGTTCATGAGTCTTCATTTTAGAAGATGGCAATGAATATGATGTACAGCGTAGACGTAATTCTTTTGATGTAGCTAATGTAGTATTACCAGATATACGACCTGCTACTTTTTGAGTAAGTTTAGATAATAAGAGAGCTGGATTCTCTTGTAAATAAAATTCAATTTGACTTTTTTTGAGCGGATCTTTTAACGCTCTTATTTCATCTAAAATTCTAAGCATATAAATAACTTTTTGTATAATGGAATATAAGTACTAGTTATTTATATAGAACTTATTTAAAGATATTGATTTTCTTAGGTGTGAATTGAGTGTTTTTATTTAATGTATTTGTGTAACGTATCCATTAAGTTTATACCATTTTTTATAGCTTCTGGTATAGTTTTATTATAATTCATTAAATTTATTTTATGATCGTATATATAATTGTTATTTTCATGGACATTATCACCCATTGCACTTATAATTAAATCAGCCTTGATAAAATCTATAGGATCATCTAATTTTGGACTAGAATGTGTTGAAGTATCAGTGAGTCTCATAACACCTCTATTTATATAAACAGTTCTATTACGTGCATTTGGATCACCGACAATTTCTACAATAGAAGAAGTAGGTAATATTCTTACCTTTTTCCTATATAATTCTAATAGTGTATCTTCTGAAATTTTCATATCACAAATATGTCTTCTTACAATCATATAAACATTACAATCTGATTCTAATATTACCTCTTTTGCAGCTAAAGCACAGTCTGCAGCTATCTCTCCTCCACCGACTATTAGTATATTATGCATAATAGATCTAATTGAAGTCTTTAAACGTTCTAAATAATCTTTATTTAAAAACTGATCATATGTTAATATATTTTTATTTCCTACAACGTCTACCTTTTTAGGATTACTTTTCATTGTACTATTAATTACATAATCTTCATTTGCAAAATCACTAAAATTTAACTTCTTTTCAGAATTAAGATATACTGCAACTCTATCTGTATCTAATATACGATAAACTTCTTTTCTAAAAATATCTAAATTAAATCTGAAATCTGGTATTAAATTCATTTTACCGCCTAGCTTATCAGAGCTTTCATATATATTAACTTTATATCCTAACATTAAAGCTCTCCAAGCAGCAGATAGTCCACAAACACCTCCGCCTATAATATTTATTGTTTCAGATCTTAATGGAATATTCTCATAACCATTATAACTAAATGTATTATCTTTTAAGATTTTAGCTTGTATAGCTCTTATATCAATACTACCACTACCGAGCATTTCTTTATTTTGTATGCAACTTCTCATACAAAAAGTTTTAGGGCATAAATACCCACAGGTTTCAGCAAATGGATTAATACTATATAAATAATTAACAGCTTCTTCTATTTTACCGTCTTTATATAAAGCAATAAATCTTTTAGGCTCTAATCCTACAATACAATCTTCACTACAACGATCTACTTTACAATTAAAGCATCTATTAACTTCATTTTTTATATAGCTATCATTAATATCAATCATTTCTAATTCCATATGCAATATTTAACAGATCTTCATTTTTCCTAACAAATTTAAAAACATCATAAACTCTTTTTATTTTAACTAAGCGAGATTCTAATTCTTTCTTTATTTTACTTTTATTATAATATAGATAAACATTAGTATCATCAGTTATATTTAAACGCATTAATGCAAAACTAAATGAATATCTTTTAACATAATACTTTTTAATATCACAAATGAGTGTACTAATATAAATTGATTCATCATCTGATTCTTCTAATACAGTATTCTTATCTAAACCAAGTTTTTCTGATTTATCAAATACTCTATAACCGACGTCAGATGACTCTTGATGAAAATCTTTTTCAAACACTATAAATTTTTCACCAGTTTCTTTATGTGTTAATAATACATACCTATTGTTCATATCTCTTAATCTCTAATAACAGCTTACAAACTAAACAAATAGCATATAAAGAATATCCAATAAATAAAAGACCTAATATCCCAAATATTATACTACCATAAATAAAATCTACTACTGTTAAAATAGATAACACGATCAACAAAATCATATTTAAACACAACTGAAATGTTAAATTAGATTTATATTCGCCAAAATCTCTTTTCATATATTTTATTCTCCTTTTATCAAATTTTATATATTCATAACACATCTTATCACGATTGTAAAGTCAAAAATAAGCAGTTCTAATATATAAATAATCCCTATTAAAATAAAAAGAGTATATCTATGCCTACAATAAACTTAAATATTCCAACAAATAGTCGTTTTCATTCAAGCCTTAATGAAGTTGATCTAGCAGTAAGAGAAGCACTTATACATTGTATGAGAACAGCCGATCCAAGAGATAAATCTGGAAAACAAGATAACATTACTAAAAATGAAAATGAATTTTTATGGGATCATTCAAGAATATTCTTAACTGATGATTTAAGTACTAAAGAAATAATGGATACATTCCTCTTACGTAAAAAAATAAATAATGAAGAAAATACAGACTTTTCATTCCCAGTACTCGCATTTAAAGAAGAATCAATAGAAACAGTATTCTGGGGAACAGGTAATAGATACGCTCAAAATTATATAGAAATACCATCAGAAACAAAAGACTTTGAAATAGGTGATGAAGTAATAATAAAAAGATACGGTCCATACTATGGTCAAACCGCTACAATACAAAACATAACAACATCCCTAACAGAACAATTATATAACTTATCAATAAATGGTAAAATAATTCAAGAAAGACTACCTAACCTAAAATACAAAAATACAGACTTTCACCAACAAGACTTAAAACTAGCAGGACCAAAACTAGCTAAAGTCTATAAAGCTAAAGGCATAAAATCTACATACGAATGCGCAATACTAGCAGATAATAAAGATGAACTGCAATATATTAGAGACAGATACTTGTTGAAAATAGCTGACTCTAAAATATGGTTCATCTATTATTCTCCAACTATCAAGTCTAATAACCAAATATATACAGTCTTCGAAATACCAAATATAGACAAATATCCATCTGGTGAAGATAGACTAAATGGAGAAGGATGGATTTACGGATCAGCTTTCAAAATTAACGTCTGGGCAGCTCTTACTGATGAACCTATTGATGCTAACTATATCGAGCAAATCAGACTTACTATCGAAGACGAAGCTAAGAGTTTCTATAATAGAAATATTATAAGCTAGGTAAAGTTTCATACCACTTCATAAATTCGTCAATTGTAAAAAATTCCATCCAATTTAGATTATTCTTTTTGGCAGTTTCTCTTTTCAAAGGATCGCGAACCGTCCATGTATTAATAGCGGATATATACCAATTTTCATAATTTTCTAATAGAACACTTTTTTCTTTCCACTTTGAAACAAGTTGTTGATGTTCTAATAAATTCTCATTATATGGACCTAAAATATTTTTACCATCTTTTCCATGAACAGGATAACCTTGATATTCAATATATAAATCCAATTCATTAATGTAAAAATCACAATAAAAAGGATAAACTTTAGATTTATATTGTCTTTCTACAGTATATCCTTTATTAATTAGCAATTCATACATTTTATCCTCTTCTATAGAACTAAATATACCATTATGCTGTTTTTTACTTTCTAACATCTTTTTTATGACTTCAGGATTTTGAGCTGGACTCTTATAACTTGTTTTTTCTTCATATGTATTTTGTCTTTTTATTTTAATATTAATAAGTTCTTCTGGTGTTTTATCTTGCCATGTTTGTTTTACACTTTGTACCCATTCTTTTGTCTGTGAATTATATGGAACACCGCTACGTTCTATCATTGTTTGTTTAGATTTTTCTTTTATTTCTTCTATTTGAAAAGCATTTATAACACCGTGCTTATCTAACCATTCTTTATTTTTTTGCTTATAATCATCAGAATTTAAATAATATTCTGTACCCCAATGTTCTTTATTAGTCTGCTTAATCTTTTTTTGAACTTCTGGTAAACCACCTGGATTTGTTACTCCATATGTATTCATACAACTTTCTTTTCTTTTAGCTTCTCTTAATTCTATCGGTTTAATAATATTAAATTTTAATGCATATTTTTTAAACTCACCTATACTCATATAAAAATGAGTAGCAGTTTCATACCTTGTATGATTTTGATTGATATAATATTCTATAACTTCTTCTTTTGTAGGCTTTTTAAATGTTTTTTCTAATTTATATTTATCTACATATACTTCCAGTGTAGATTTATTCATATCTTTTAGAAATGCTATTACTCTTAATGGTATTTTATTATCTACATATAAAGTTCTTAATTCTTCTTCACTTATATAAGTATTATACTTTAATTTTATATAATCTTTTATAAAACCATATTCTTTTAATTTTTTATATATTGTACTCTGATCATAATATAACAAATGTGCTATTTCTAATATAGATTTATTTTGAATTACATATAATTGTTCTAAATTATCTTTATTTAAAGAAAGTATCTTTTTCTTAAGTTCAATAGGCTTTTTAAAACCATAATCTTTTAATAGCCTATCGATAACATCAAACTCAGTATTTGTAAATCTTGCTAATTCTTCTTGTGTAAAATTATATAATATGAATAACTCATATATATTTTCTTTAGATAGTTCTTTAGAAAGCATTTTATAATCTCCTTTTTAAGTACTCTATTTATTAGAACCCTATGGATTACAAAATACTTACAAAAAATTAAAAAATTATGACCAACCTAAGTGTCCATGTAAAACAGAATCATTCTTCAGTGAGTCAGTTTCTTCTTTTAACTTTTCTAATCTTCTTTGTAATGCGTCAGTAGAAATCGTAAAATCGGCTTCTAACTGTAAAGATTCACGAGCTGTGATAATTGATTCAATAAAGCGGTAAGAAACGAACTTACACAACCAATCAAACTTACTCATATCTACATATTCTGGAGTAGTAAAACCAAGAGCACTAATAATAGAAATTTGACCTAAACCGAATGGTGAGATCAAATGAATTCTATTCTTAGTGCGATCAATCCAATACTCAGCTTGACCAGTACTAAGTTCGTCATAGCTGTTTTGAACTAGTTGTGATGTGATATCGACATTAGTACTAGAACTACCATATACAAATCCAAACATCTGAGTCGACCATACCGAAGGATTCTGCAAATTAGAAAACGGAGGTCTCTGAACAGATAAGAGACCTAGCACATAGGCGTTTTCTAATTGCTCCTGCGGTATTGCCGGCTGTCCTCCAGTTAGTAGGTCTTTAAAGTCTATATACATGCCGTTATCGTCTTTCATTGGAGCTGTACCTGGCCATACTACGTTTTCTCCTGAAGTTGAAGAGTTGTAGGTAGTGATGTATACAGATTTCATAGGGAAGCATCTGTAGTAGTCTAGAGTACCTAAGGTGATAGCTTGTTCGCGTATATTACGTTCTAAGTTAGAAATTGTTCCGTTAGGATTACCTAGATCAAGAGAGAGAGCTTGTTCTAGAAGAGGTCTTATTTTAGGAAAGTTTGCCATGGATTTATTTCCTTATTTTCTTGGTTATTTTTTTATTAGTAACCGTATTTGTCTTCTTTATAATCTTCGTAAGTCCAAATTTTTTCAGGATCATCATCCCAGATATTCATATCTTTTGTGAATACCTTTACTACTTTTGCTTGTTTATTTGGATTTTGTTGTAAGTATTCATTAGCAATAGCTTGTGCTTCTTCTTCCGTATCCCATAGATTCTTAATTTCTGGTTCATAGTCTGTTGTTAAATTATTATTAACTTCTAGTGTACGGTTTCCATCTTCTGTATTTAAGTCTATATATTCTTTACCAAACTTTGGAACTATCTCTACGAATACTGCATACTTTGTTGCTGCTGGTTCTTGTGCATCTAACCAATCTTCGTATGCACCATCTTCTTCATAATCAGGATTTGTAGTTCTCCAATAATCGTAAGATCTTGGCAACTCTTCTTTTAATATGCTTTCTACAATTTCTCTTATTTTAGACATGATGATTTAATTCCCTTTATAAATGTTTGTAATGGATAATAGCTAATATTTAATATTTAGAACTTAAAAAGTAAAGCAAAATATAATGAGATCAACATATCTACTATAAAATCAATAATATAAAAATTAGATTTATGAGGCTAGTTTTAAAGTATAGGTTTAAAACAGGATCCGTCGATCTTTTCGCCTCAAATAATAGAACTAAAAATTAATTACCAGTAGAATCATTTCCGTAAATATTGTAACCAAGCTCTTTATTTGCAAAATATTCATCAGAATCATATTGCATAGATTCTGGAGCAGTTTTATATTCTTCATAAGTTAAGTCAGGATTATTATACCATTTTTCAAATTCTATCAAATTAAACCATTCAATTAACTTTAATCCAGCTTCTTTAGCAACTTTCCTTTTTAATGGTTCTAATTCTGTCCAAGTATGTAAGACTTTTTCATAATAATTACCTGGTTTAGCTTTAGATTTTAACCATAACAAATCTTTCTGACATCCTGGATCTGTTGGATCATACTTTCTCCTACCATGTCGCCAATTTTTGTTATAGTTAAAAGCTGTATCTGAGTCAGGATCGTAGAAATCGATTTGCCAATGTCTATGAGTTTCAGGAGATATAAAACGATCATCTGTATATGACATTATAATATTAGGATATTTCTTCTTTAAGAGATCAAAAATATAAAGTTCGTCTGAAGAACTGTTATATCCAGTTTTCTTATCAAATATCTTTTCATCGCCTTCATCTAAAATACTCTCATTAGAAGCCATTTTTTGGTTCGTGGTGAGCTTTTTCGTTTCTTTAGTATAAGTTATAGGCAATTCTGGATATAGCTCCTTAAACAAGTTTTTACCGCGTTCTAGAACGTCTTGTGGAGTATTTAATGATGCTATATCACTAAGATTTAATGTTTTATCCCAATCTTTATTATTTACAAAATCTGAATTTATTATTAGACCTGTTAGATATTTGCTAACATTTTGTAAAGTATGTACTTCATCATCATTTATTAAGTCTAAATCTGTATTACCTTTATTTAATCTATCTGTAAAGTTTACTTTATTCTTTTTATTAGGAATAACAACAGTTTCATACTCTGAATGTTTTTTTATTGTATTCTGTGAAAAAGGAGCATAGTCAAAAGGTTTAGTTATGTTATTTTCTGATATTTTATCACCATCAAATACTAAAATAAAAGGATTATTATCATATATAAAGTTTTTATTTCTTGTAAATGATATACCTGGTTCTAAGTGAGATTTCAAAGTATTTGTTCTTAAGATATTAGTTAAACCTTTTAATGTAGTAGTGTGATATAAAGGACCTACTTGTTTAGCTTCATTCATTAAAGATTCTTTTACATCATCATTAAGTTTTTCTAATATATCCTCTAATTTATCTTGATTTGTTACTTTTACTTGATTGAATAGAGAATCATTAGACATCATGATGATAGGTTCTTGTAAGTCTTTTATGATTCTTTGTAATGTATCTAATTGTTGTGGAGTTATATCTTCAATAGCTGGTAGCATAATAGTTTTAGTAATAGTATCATAGATTATGTTATTGTTATCATAGAGATCTTCATCAACATAATCATCTTCTATTGTTTCTTGACCATTTTGACCTATAATAACTAATTCAATACTATTTTCAGCAAGATCAAAAAATTCATCTAACAAAGTAGACATTAATTACTCCTAATAACCAAATGTTTGCATAATTCTACGATATGGATTAGAACCTGTCATTTTAGCTTTTGCGTTATCATAAGAATGCCAAATTTTAAATACACCCTTTCTAGAATCATATCTAACTTGTTGATCTGGATCATAAAATTTAACAGCATCTACTACAAATCCTGGTAAGTCTAAACCATTTTCTACAGCTCTTTTATAACTTAAAATTAAATTTGTATCTGCAAATTGTGGTGTTTGAGCTTGTCTTATAATAACATCTTCTATTGCTTTTTGTGGTATAGCTAACCATTCGCCTCTAGGAGTTGTATCTTTACGACGTAACCAAGCTTTTGGAGAAGATGCTTGTTCCCAAATATCTGGCATAGTTCCAGCGCCATCTAATGTATCTATATCTTCTGGATTAGCAAAGCGTTGTGAATCTTTTTCTGCAGTTTGCTGTTGAACTTTATCTAATTCTCCAGTAAATTTTTTCGTATTTCCTTCAGGTGATATAGATGTTAAAAATACTTTATTCATCTTAATTATATCATCGATGGGTGCATCTGGTAAACCTGAAATGAAAACATTCTCAACTTCATTTCTATATTGTTGATCTTTATCACCAGCAAATAAACCTGCAAAACCACCATTTATTTTTGTAACATTATATGGAAATGTTTGGTGCATATATACTGGATTAATTCCAAGTTGTCTTAATAATTTACCAAGTGCAACAGAATCCTTAGCATATGTAATTTGCTTATCTTCTAACAATGTTTTAAAGAAACCTACTTCTTCGTTAGATTCTTTTTTAGTATCAACAGTTCTATTTTTAACATGTATTAAAGCAGATTTCATATCCATGTCACGATTAAACCACAGATAGAAAATTTCTGCAATTTGATCGGCATCATATCCTTTTAGATCTTCGCTATTATCTTCATACCATTGAAAATATATATTCTTCATATTTTCTTCGGCTTGTTCAAAACCTTTTAACATTTTTGGATAATTGTTACCATGCTTTGATTCTACTGCATCTAACCAAAGTTTATTTAAAGGACTATGCATAATATCATAGAATTCTTTAAATGTCAAATCACGATTATTTTTAGTTTCAATTTTCCAATGATATACTCCAGAATTATCTTTCCATGGTGTATATCCTAAATCAGAAGCTATAATACCATCACCTTTCTTATTAACTCTTGCATAAAATACTTGTTTAGAATTACCATGTTCTTCTCTCCAAGGAATGGTATATAATGCATTTGGATTGATTCCTAATTGTAATAAAGTCTTAATTTTACCAAAATCACCATAATAATCATGCCAAGTTTTATACGCTTCCTCTACTCTATCATAATCATTATTAGTTCTTTTATCTCTTATTGCTTTTTCTGTAGAAATTTTATGTAATCTATTTTCTATTTCATCTTTTTCTTTATCTGAAACATTAGGATCGGCTAATTGTTTCTTTAAATCTGCAATTTCATTCTTTTCATCATCTGCCCATGTATCAGCCCTTTCAATATCAGACGGTAATTTATAATCATATTGCTTTTGAAGTTCTTCAGGAGTAATATCATATTCTACAGTTTGTTTTTCTTTATCTTTATTTAAAAACTTATCTAATAATTTTTGTTTATCAAAATAAGCATTATATTCATCTGTTAGTTTTTCTACGTCTGCATCATTATTTGAATTATATAATTTATCTATTTTGATTTCCATTTTTCTCAAATGATTATTCAATAATGAATTTATTTTATCAATATAAGCCACATCCTCTTTAGACGGTTTGCCTTTAATTAATTCCAAAGCTTTATCAAGCTGTTGATCTATACTTAAGTCTTTATCTGAAATTTCTATTTCTGGTACATTAGAATTATTAGCATTAGTTAACTGTATCTTTTTGTCAAAAGTTTCTATCTGTTTATCAATATCTTCTAAATCTTTATTTAACTTCTCAATATTAACACTTTGTTTATCTAAATCATTTTTAAGTTGTCTACGAGTTGCTACTAATTCTGCATAATTTATAAATTGTTTATCCTTATCAAAATTGTTTAAAGAATTACTTTGTTGTTTATTAATATTTTCTAAATTTTTATTTAACTTTTTAAAATAAGTATTTTGCTTATCTAAATCATTTTTAATTTGTTCACGAGTCTTTAATAATTTTTCATAATCCAAAAGTTGTTTAGTATTTTCTATCTGTTTATTAATATCTTCTAAGTCTTTATTTAACTTTTCAGTATCAGCATCAGGTTTATTTAAATCTTTTTTAATTTGTTCACTAGTCGCTAATAATTTCTTTAATTTTTCATCGTTATCTAACTTATCAATATCAGCATCAGATTTATCTGAATCATTTTTAATTTGTGCATTTGTTGTTAACAATTTTTCAGTATCAGCTGGTTGCCTATTTTTATTAAAATCTTTAATTTGTTTATTAATATCTTCTAAATCTTTGTTTAATTTTTCAATATCGGCATCTGGTTCATTTAAATCTTTTTTAATTTGTCTACGAGTTGCTAATAATTTTTCAAACTCCGGATCACGTTCTTCTTGAAATGTAGTAAAGGTTTCATTAAAGACTTTTGCCAATTCTTTACGATATTTTGACATTCCTTCGACTATTTCGATTACATCAGAATTTTCATTAAAACTTAATACATTTTTAGATTCAATCATTTTATTTAATTCCTTAACTACATCTGAATTCCAAGTTGTTCCATCACTTCCAGTATAATTTTGAAATACCCGTAAAGCTAATTCTTCATCACCATTACAATCTTTTACCAAGCCATCAGCAAAACTTTTAGGATCTAATTTAAATAAATCTTTAGATATTTCATGATTAAGATTATCTCTAGATTTAAAATTATCTTCTTTAATATCTAACTCCATTATTCCATGCCTTCTAATGATAGTTCTTTACTTGATAATTGATAATAAGCATCCTTTAATCTATCTAAGAACTTATTAGCTCTTAATTTTTTGAAAAGTAAATTTCCAATACCAAATTCACCTTCCGATTTAAGACTTTCTCTACGAATTGCACCAAAAGCTTGCCATAAAGCTTCAATAGTACTCAAATCTTGACTTTGAATAGCATCTTCAATAGTTTTTACAATATTTTCATAATATGGCAAATTAACATCATTATATTCTTTTTCTTTATATTCTGGTAATTTAATCCATTGATCATCTTTTACTGAATAAATACCAGTTGTAACTAATGGTTCACTTGTTAATTCTGCACCAACTTCTACAGGAATACCTTTAATCATAATGTTATATTTACTATTAAATACTGTTTTGGCACTTTGTAAATATCTTTTAAAAATTTCAGCATTAACACCTGCATTTTCTACATCAAAAACTAAATGTAAATCAATGTCTGAATCTTCATTATAGTTATAATTAGCACAACTACCTGTGAAATAAATATCTTCTGGATCAAACTGAATGTTTAAATTATCCAAAAACTTATAAGCAATTTCTAACATCGCCGCTCTTACATCTTTTTTGAGTTTTTCGTTTTCAAAAAGATTCGGATTTAATCGACTGTTTGTAATACCTTCTGTAATTTGTCCATATTGATTCAAACCTGCTTCTGCTGATTGTAAATTCAAAAAATCTGCACCTTTATTTACATAAGATTCTTCAACTTGATTTTCATCATTCATTAAATTTTCAAAAGCTTTAGCAAATAATGTATCATCAATGTCAGCAAGAGTTTTACCATCTTGTTTTAACAACTTACGAACTTCATTCTTAACTTCATTTTCTTTTTCATTGATTTTAGCATCTATTTCAGGTTTATATTTATTAATCAAAAATTCTTTACGATCATTAATATTTTCAGGATTACGAATACCTGCTTGTTCATATTCTTGAATAACTTTATCTTTATTTTCGTCTTTAAACTGATTAGCAAGTGCTTCTAATTCTTCAGCTGTCTTAGAATTTTGAAACTTCTTTAGATATTGTTGTGTTTGCATATCTAAAGCTTTATTAATAGTTGCTTGAATTTCAGATTCAATTTGATTATCTACTTTATTTTCTACTTCACTATTAACTTCATTTTTAATTTCATCACTAATATTTTGAGGTAATGCAATAGAAGCATTAATATCAGAAACTTCATGATTTTGTATATCTGGATTATAACCTGTCATAAGACTTCTATATTCATCTTGAGATAATGGTTTTCCATCACTAGTAAAGTATTGATAACTGTTGTTAGAAACACCTTGAGGATTTCTATCTGGATTTTCAACAGTCTTACCTAATTTATTTAATAAACTCTTTTCTAAATCTTTATCTGAATACTTTTTATTCAAAATATCAACAAACTGTCCTTCCATATCACCTTCACCACGCATATTTTTAGGATCAACAGTCTTGTTCTTATTATATTCGTATTCTTCAGGATCACTTAGCATTTTATGAAGATAAGCTTTTTCTTTAGGTGTAAGAATGTCTTTACGTAACTGATCACTTAAAGCATAAATCTTTTCTTGTCTTTCTTTCTGAAATCTTTGATAATCATTAAGACCATCTTCACCAATTAAAGGATCATCAGCTTTATATGGATTTTGTTTTACATTTAATTCATCAATTTTATGCATAATAGCATCATTTTTGGCTTTTTGACGTTCTTGATATTTTGAATTGTCTAAATAATTTACATATCTAGTCTCAATATCTTTTTTACGCTTATAATCCATATAATTTAAATATAAAGTTTCCAATATTTGTAAAAGTTCTTTTCTTTCATCAATTAATTCTTTACCACGAGTATCATAAATATTTTTTAATCTACTATAAAATTCTAAAGAAGTTTCATCTGGCTCTTTTTTAGTAGCGTTTATATTAGATAACTCGGCATTAATCTCATCTATTCTTTTTGTAGCACTGTTAATACTTTTAAGCATTTCTGGACTAGCATCTTTCCAGTAATTCATATTTTTATAGTTTTCATTAACAATAGGTACTAATGCTACTAAACTACCTCTCTGAGACTGTAAATTGCGTAGATTCGTAACAAACTTATTATCTTTCTCTAAAGACGGTTTTTTAGCTAAAGCCGCTTGATATGCTTGAATTGCAGTATTTGTCTTGTCTAACTGAGATCTAAGATTATTACGTCTTTGTTTTTTATATTTATATTCATCTCTATTTGAAGAAAATAACTTTCTGACAATACTATTAATAACATCATTTTTAGAAGCAATAAATGTTATATTACCATCTTCGTCTTTTATGTACTTCCTACTTAATTGAACAGGTTTTCCATTATCAGTAACAGTAAAAGAAGCATTATTACCGAATTCACCATCTAATTCTTTTAATACTTCAACAGAAAAGTTCTTATTAGAGAAAACATCATTGTTATAATTAGGTGTCTCAATATCATCAAATGTTTTAGTCTCTACAACATTACCATCAGCATCTAAACCACGAATTACAACATCATGCTGATCCATATATTGCCAATCACCATCTGGATCATACTGAGCATCCCTCTCTCTTTGAACATCATTTCTCTTAGCAACCTTTACAACTCTTTGACCAGGTTTTAAATCTAAATCACGATGTTGTGTTGTAACATAATTATTTTTAGGAGCGTCTTTACCTAAAGACATCTTCATAAGATCAGATTTATTTAATTCAGTTAATAAAGATTCTGTAACAGATTCATACTTTTTCATTAGTTTACCTTGTCCAATAGAGTTAGGATCGCCTTTTAGTCTTTCACGATTTAATTTAGGAATTTCATTTAAGATCTTTACATAGTATTCGCCAAGAATATTGTTATTTTTCCATTTGCTGACTGAAGTGCTAAGCATCAAATATGCATCAAAGGAGCTTTTAGCAAACTTTTGAATAAATTCATAAACACCAGTTTCATAACATTTACGCAAAATAAGACCTCTTTTACGCATTTTTGTATAAAAGTCTTTTTTATCGTAAAATCTTCCTTTAACTACAGAAAATTTATTCTTATCTGGATCAAGAACGATACCAGTATAATTTTCCATAGTAGCATCTTCAGAACCTGCTTTAGCATATTCATCTAGAGTAATATGTTCTAAATTTTCAAAAATATCGATTGACATAAAATAAAAGTCCTAAATAAACATTTATTATTTAGAACTCTTTCGTTTCTGTAATTTACTGTTCCACCATCCTTCACCTGGACAATCTTTTTGAAATTTCTGCTCTACTCCATTTGTCCACCATTTTCTTCCATATGCTGGATTACCAGAACCAGAATGTTTTTCTTTCATTACTTGCTTTTGATGCTCTGTTTGAGGTTTATGTTTAACTTTCTTTTGTGCTTCAGACATATGTTTTTTCATATCATCTGTGATTACTTTCTTTTTAAAAACTTTATAACCAGGTTCAAATCCTTCAGGCTGTTCAAATCTAAAGACATTTTTCACATCATTATGATACCATTTTCTGCCTTTTTGACATCTTCCTTTCTTTTTATTAACTTCTTTAGACCATTTCTTTCCAGTGTTTATTTTCCTTAAAAGTTCTTTAGTTTCATTTGATCGTTTAGTTCCTTTAGCATATTGATTACCTTTTTGAGCTTCTGATATATGCTTGCAATGTTCTTTTGTCTTTTTATATTTTTTAAGAGCATCACTAATAGCTTTTTTATGTTCTTTAGTCTTTTTCAAATTTTTAAGATTATTACCGTTAATATATGAGATATTACCACCTTCTGTAATATTCCAGCAATAGTCTTTTCCAAGATGTTCATGGATTATTTCATATTCTTTAATATTTAATTCTTCATGAGTTTCACACCAAGCTAATATTTCACATTTTATTAGATCTTTAACTTTATCCTTAATTCTTCTATAAGACTTTGATCCAGTATACTTAAACAACCAAGCTTTTATTTTAGAGCTACTACCTATATAGTTTGGATCAATGTTCGGATAATTATTATAGATATGCTGTCCCCAATAATATCTTTCACCTTTAGAGGTAATTATTGTGGTTTTGTAGATATAACCTATGTATTGTTTATTCATTTAGTCTTTATTACTCAGGTCTTGTAATTTATCGTAAGGAATATGTAAGAGTGTAATAATAAATGCTTTTACATCGGTAGTTAAACGTTTATTAAATAAATCTTTAATTTTAGATATATATTCTAAGTCTTCTTCAGTTAAATATTGTTTAATGGAAGCTAAAGTAATTTTTGACATATTTAATTTACGAATAGCATTTACTGAAATAAAATCCAATTTAGTTCTAGGTTTTTTCATTAAATATCCAAAGAATTTATTCCAGTTAATATTTTCTTTAGCAGATTTTGTATTAACTCTTACTTTTACATTTACTGAAATTCTAGGGGTTTTTCTACCATCACCAAAAATATCAATTTTAGACATAACAAATAGTCTCCTTTTTAAATTATTATAAAAACCAGTATGGATATGTACTTACAGAATCAGGCATTTCTTGATCATCTTTCCAGCTTTGAGCTGCTTGTGCCGTCATATAACTACTCATATACTCTTCAAAACTAGGTTCTTTCTTTTCAACTAACTTTACAGTATTTGTATCAAAGTCTATAAGTAATCTTTTTTCTGAGTTTAAGGCTTCTTCTATTTTATTTACAATATCAATATCAAAATTTTGTAATAAAAAGATATGTAACTTATCACCTTTTATAGATTCTCGTACTTTATTTAATCTATTCTCTAAGGTATATCTATCATTTAATCTATAAACGATATATATACCAGTAATAAGTTTTTCACCTTGTGTATTAAGCATCTTCTGTTAATACCTTTCTTCCTCTTAAAAGTTGTGTTTTAGCATTTATATCTTCTTTTAAATATAAAGTATCACGTACACTCTTCAATTTTAACGCCAAATCACGATTCTCAGCTAAAAATTGTTTAGAAGTATATTTCATACTTTTACTTTCTCCAATAAGAGGTCCATTTTCATCATCTTGAGAAGCAGGTAAAGCTTGTTGATTAACAGTCTTTTGATTAATTAAGAATTTGCCTAATTCATCATTACTAATTGTACCAGTTAATGGAGCTTTAGAAACAGCTAATGCTGCAATATCTGATGGCATACCCATCTTTACTAAGAATTGAAATTTATTGATAGTTGGCATTGCATTATTCATTTCTAAGAAACCGCCTAACAATTCAATAATATCAGCATACTTACTAATAATATCTGCAGGTACTTGAATAGGTTCATTAAGATTTACTTCTATCTCTAACTTATTAACGTCATATCCAGCATGTGTGAGAATATTTTCTACCAAATGCATAATACCAGTTAATAACCCTTGCTTTAATGGAAGTAAAGTTCTCTTTAACTTAAGATCTTGTGCTTCAAGAGTTTGAGCAGTTGTAATTGTATCTTCACCAACTAAATATCCTTTAGGAAGTGCTGAATTTCTCAAAACTTTATCTAAGAAATAATCAACATCTTCTACAGAACTTAAATCAATATTAGATTCAATATGATCAACTTCTACTTTTTTACCATCATGAGACATAGGTAATGTAAGAATTGACATAGCACCTGGAATTTTTCTAGCAGCTTTTGCATTTCCTGAATCTGTAAAGATAGAATTTAAATATCTTGCTCTAAAATCATTCATAAAATCATAAGAGTCTACTAAATTAATTCCATTTGGCATTGGTACATAAAAAACTAATCTTTGAATTTTAGATGCACGTGATAAAGCTAATAGAGCTTCTAAGTTTGTTAACTGATCAAAAGCAGAACGCATTGACCATAACATAGATTTACCATAAGGGTCGGTAGTCATGTCAGGTAACAAAAAATGTACAAATTGCCATGGCTGCCAGACTGTATATTGCTGTTTACTAGTAGCCACACTTCTTAATGGATCATTTCTCATAATAACTTCATAGTTAACTGGACGATTATATTCATCAGCATTAACTTTAAAGTCTTCTGCTTTAACAAAAGAAATTACTAAATCTTCTAATATATCTAATCTTGGAAAGTCAACATGATCATCTTTCATCCATTCTTCTAAATAAGGATAAGATAACAACAATCCAAAATTACCATATTTTGCTAATTCTCTTGTAATATTAGGAAGTCTTTGGTAAATTCTATTCTTATATAATACTTTTTGTACTAAAGTCTCTGCAGATTTACTTGAAATTTTAATACTTAATGGATTATCTACAAAGCCTTGTGATAATACTTCAGCAACGTAAGTATCAAGCATTAATGAAATTTCACCTTGGTTTTCATCTAACAGTTTAAATGTTTGATATGCTTTTAATAATGTATCATAGTTATTATTATAATAAGTATATGAAGCCATAAAATCATCATATAAAGAGATTTCATCTTCATATTTCATTCTTGTAGGAATACTTACATATTCATGATCTGCAAGAGTACCAATAGTGAAATTTCTCTTTTTACTTAATGATTTTAATACATCAAAGCTAATACCAGGATTTGATAAAAATAATGTTTCTGTATCATTATCATATAAAGCATTTTCTGAAATATACTTCGCTGCTTTTGTAAATTTACCACTAGTTTTTGCAACCATAATTTATTATTCCCAACTTAAATTAATAAAGACTTCAAATTCATTTTTAGAGACTTTATCTTTACATAATATTTTACCAGATTGATATGTCAATACAATAAAACCTATAGAATAATTATCTGAAAGTACCTGTTCTATTGTTTTTAATACTACAATACCATCAGAACATTCATATTCAAAATCAGCCCATTTATTATATACTAGTCTACCACTTATGAAATTAAGTACAGGATATTCTTCTTCCCATTCATCAACTAGAGTAGTATCAATAAAAATTCCATTTTGATTATCTTGTATAGATTTAATTTCAAGAACATCACCTCTAGAAAAAGGTTTATTACAAATAATTCTTGTTAATTTACCTCTACACCAGAATTCATAACTTTGTTTTCCATCTAAAGGTGACTTATCACTAGCATAATAAGAAATGCACCTAAAAGGAAAAGTGATTTTACCATCAAGATTAGTAACCATGTCTTTTTATCCATTTAATGACTGCCGAATTTGTGTTTTACCAGATTCTGTTTTAGTAGCAACTACTTTAGAAGACTCTTGTACTTTTTTAAGTAATTCTTCTTCAGATAATTCTTCTACATCTTCTCCTAATTCAGTTTTTAAAACTTCCATAGTAGATTCAGAGATCAAAACTTTCGTATCTTCCATATGTTTCTCCTTTATCTATTAGATAATTTTACTTGAATAGAATATGGATTCAATACAACTTTTTCACTAATATTTACTACTTCTTCAGGTACAAGTGGTAATACAACCATAAGTTGGTATTGTGGTTCTCCATTACTCTCTTCAGGTAGTTTATAATATAATCCTATATATCTAATAGGATCGGTTGTTGTAGACCAAGGTTGTTTAGCTTTTGGCCATTCTAAAGCTTCTATATTTCTAATATAACCATAAGTAGGTGTTTCAAATGCAACTGGATTTGGAAGAATAGTAAAACCTTCTTTTACAGGTTCTTTAGTAAATGTAAAAGATTCTTCATCAAATTCAATTCCTAAACCAACATAAATATCACTCGATAAATAATCTGTTGTAGGTATACCAAAATTATTATCTAAAATAGCATTTATAAGTTTTGGTGAAATGTAAATACTGTTATTAGACATATTATTTTCCTATGATATATGTTTTTCCTGATGTCATTGAAATTCTATAATATTTTTTACCAGATTCTTCTTCTAAAAGTTCCTGTGTTTCTATATTGTTATCATTGATTTCAATTTCTTTAATTTCTACATATTTATTCTTATTATCAATGATTGAATATTTTAATTTATATATTTTGTAACTTGTCATAATGATTTCCTATAAATCTGTTAGGCTAAGTCTAATAGCCTCCGGCGCCAAAATTATTGTCTCACCTTTTAGAACTGTCTCTGTTCTAGGTAATTTTAAAACAATTAAAGGTTTTATTAATTTTTTTGTTTCTTCATCCTCATAGTCTACAGTATCAAATAATCCAAGCATTTCTATTTTACTTGAATTAGAAGTCCAATCTTCAGATGCTGTGTTAAACACTACTTCATTAACATTTGATATAACACAATCTTCAGCTTTACCAAAGATAACACGAGATCTTTTATAATTACCTAAAGGTCTACCTTCAAAAACTTCAGTAAAATCTTCAGTATTAGTGTGTGCACCTTGTTGTGTAACGCCTAAACCAATATAAATTTCTTTTGGAGTAATATTAGGTTGTGTTATTCCAAAATATTCAGATAAAAGTAAATTCATAAAATCTGTTTGTAATCCAAAAATAGCCATCAATAAACTCCTATAAAAATTAGCCATTTAAAACTTTCATGAAACAATCATATACAATAAATGAAAAACTATTCTCTTTTAATTGAGAACTTATATAATTTAGTATATATTCTGTAATTTCATCTAAAATATCATTTAACTCTTCTTTAGAAAAACTTCTTAAAAATGCAGAATAAGCATGATCATCTCTATTGACTATTTCTGCTATCATCTTATGAATATTCGTTATTATACCATTTGTATCTAAAAATTTTTGTTGTTGGGCTTTTGTAAGTGACGAATATATATTTATTACTTGATTTGACAAATAAAATACTAATTCATTTAAATATGCTAATTTTTCTTCCTTATTTTTATAAGGATTAGTTATATCTGTTATATCATTTATTTTGTTTAATCTTATATCTTTATTATAATCTTTTAAACTTAAATAGTGTATTAATTCATGAATCAAAGCATTTGAATATGGTTCTACAAATAAATTAAAAACATTATCAGTATATACTTGAATTTCATTACCAGCTTCTACATTATAAGTGGCTGCTGTTTTTGAGTCATTTTCATCAAATATTACTTTTACAACAAGATCATCTAATTTTATTTCTAAACCATTATCATACTGTGTCATTTTACCTTTTGCAACTTTATTATATAATTCATTAAAAAGTCTTATAGATTCAGCCTGATATTTTCCTAAATTATGATTTTCTTTATTTTCAACAAAATTATTAAGATTAAAGATTTCATATAATTCAGATTCTGTTAATCTTTTATAATTACTTGTATATTCACATAAAATTCGTTCTGCTAATTTTCGATATTTACACATAAATAAAACCTCACTTAGTTAAAAACATTTATAGCGATTCTTTTAGCTTTAAAGACTGTATCTATCTCATAAGGATTCAAATATTTTGGATTTAAAACTTCATTAGCACTCAATGTTTCTTGTAAGGTATCTATTGTCCAAGGTATAGATTTAATTTCAACATTAGCTTTAAATTGTTCTATATTACCAAATTGTACAACCAAAGTATCATTATCAAACTCCGTATATCCTTTTTCTGTATTTAATATAAATGATTTTAAAGAACCATCTACATTGCTTACACCTGTTACTTCTATCTCTAATGGTAATTTTTCACCAGCTTCATTAATAAATATTTCTACCTGTTTACCATCTTTAATTACTGGAAATTTATCACCAACTTTAAATCCTTTACCAGAATTTAATATATGTAGTGGACGAGTATCATAATATACTAATCCACTAATCTGTTCATTATACTGAGGATAATCTGGAATTTGTTCTTGAATTTCGTCTGATAATACTTTCTTGAGTTTAGAATTATCTATACAATTCCTTAAAAACCATATTGTTAATTGAGCTCTTAATGTTTCAACATGCTCTAAATAACCACATTCATTATCAAACCAAATTGTATGTTCTTTAGTTTCAACATTTTCAGTTGTACCTTGACGAGCTGGTACACAATGCGCTATTCTACTATACGTTTTTGTATCACTTAATTGTTTTTGAATAGTACCCAGTACCATCCATTCTCTAGCAATCTTAAATTCTTTATTATCATATTCATTAAATACAATTCTAGAATTTCGTGGTAAATGTAATTTTGTAGGAATAATTACTTCTAATGCTAGATTACTATCTGTACCATCAGCTTGCATACCATTATCTGATAACGCTTGTCTATATTCTTTAAATAGTGGTAAAACAGTCTCTGTCGTTTCTATCCAATTAGTATTTGTGAAATTACTATATTCATCCACATAATTTTCTTTTAATATATCTTCATTATCTTCTGCTGGTATTTTAATTAATACTTGTATTCCATAATTATTAAAAAGTGCTTGATCTCTGAGTGCAGCTAAATATTCAACATTTGTATTAATAAATGCTTCACGTAAATTATATGTAGAAAAATTTGTTTCTTCTAATCTAGATACTTTTTGTTGTTTTACCATGATATATCAATTCTTTATAAAGTACATTTATATAATAGAACTCAATTATTTAAAACAAAAAAAGACCCCTAATATTTCTATTAAGAGTCTTTTCTTCCGGAGAAACAATCGTTTACATCATCGGTTGAGGCATCATATTTAATGACACTCCTGTATTCTCAACAGGATCTTGAGTAATGATAACTTTAGATGTCAAAATGACAGAAGCAATAGAAGAAGCTGCTAAAACCGCATTCTTTACTACTTTCACAGGATCAATAATACCATCTTCAACAAGATTTACAATCTTTAAAGACTTTGCATTATAACCAATGTTAATGTCATTTTTAGCTAATAATTCTTTCATAACTTCATCATAAGATACTCCCGCATTCTCAAGAATAGTCTTAAATGGAGCTTTTAAAGCCTTAGAAACAATATTTACACCTAAAGCTTCATCTTCATTTTTAATATCCAGCTTATCTTTCAAATCTTCAGATAACAATAACAAAGAATTACCTGCTCCAGCAATATATCCTTCTTCTAACGCAGCTTTTACAGCAAACGTAGCATCATCTAAGCGGTCTCTGAGTTCCTTAATTTCTTCTTCTGAAGCACCACCAACTTTAATTACTGCAACACCAGTTGTAAGAGAAGCTAATCGTTTTCCTAATTGTTCTCTTTCCCAAGTATCGTTTTCTTTAAGAGAATCAATTACGCCTTCAATAGACTTAATTCTTTCAGCAATTTCTTCCTTATCACCATGACCACCAGAAATAATTGTTTCATCTTTCTTGATGATAATCTTATCACAACTACCGAAATCAGCTTCTGATAAAGCTTCAAATTTAGTTCCCATAGGATCATCTCCTACATTACCACCTAAATAAATAGCCATATCACGTAAAATATCAAGACGTCTTTCACCATAACCAGGAGCTTCTACAGCTGCAACTTTTAATTGTCCACCAGATCTTACAATATTCATAGCAAGAGCTTGTGTAACAGAAGTATCAAAAGATTCAGCGATGATTACTAATGGTTGACCTGTACGTAAAAGTGGTTCAATCATAGTTGCTAATGTTTGGAAATTTGAAATCTTACCATCTGTTAATAAAATTTTTGGTTTGTCAAATTCAACAGTTTGTGATTCATGATTATTAACAAAGAATTGAGAAGTCCAACCTTTATTAAATGTCATACCTTCTTTAAATTCTAATTTAATATCACGATCTTTAGATTCTTCAACTAATACAACACCAGCTTTACCAACCTTCTGATAAGCATTAGCTACTGTAGAACCTAATTTTTCATCACCGTTTGCAGAAACTGTTGCGATATTAATAAGATCCTCATCGTTTTCAATCTTTTTAGCATAAGAATCTAATTTTTCTACAACATAATCTCTTGCTTTTTCAATACCTCTACGAACAGATGTACGATTAACAGTATGTTCTTGATATTCAATTTGACTAATACCAGTATTTACCATTGCCTGACCAAGTACAGTCGCTGTTGTAGTTCCATCACCTGTACTATTTAACTGCTTTTGTGCAATAGAAATAGCAAGATCTGCTCCTAATTTAATCTTTTCATCTTTAGGATTAATCTCTTTAGCAACAGAAACACCATCTTTAGTAATTAGAGGATTTTTATCTTCTCGTTGAATTATGATCGTTGAACCAGCAGCGCCTAATGTTGTTTTCACAGCATCAGCCACTAGGTTCAATCCTTTAACTAAAGCATCTTGAGCTTCTTTATCAAAATAAGCACTTCTACTCATTATTTACTCCTTTTTATTATATATTATTAAACCAATTTAAAAATTCATCTATAGTAAAAAATTCCAACCAATTGAGATTATTCTTTTTAGCAGTTTCTCTTTTTAATGGATCACGAACAGTCCAAACATCTATCGCAGTCTTATATTGTTCATGACCTTCTATTACTTTTATATTCCATTCTTCTACCAATAGCAAATGCTCTTTGTTATTTTTATTATAAGGTCCATATATTTTATTATGACATTTACCGTGATTAAAATGTCCTTGATACTCTATGTAAGTATCTATTTCTGGTAAATAAAAATCACATCTCCAAGGATACTCTTCCGATTTATATTGGCGTTCTATTTTATTAAACTTAGTTTTCAAAAAATTAAATATTTTTTCTTCATCTTTAGAAGTATTACAAGTATTATTTTTTATTTTAGTTTTTATCCCTTTTTGCCAATTGTTATAATTTTCATCACCATAACGATCTAACTTTGTTTGTTTAATTTGTTCTTTAATACATTCAGCATTTAAAGGACTTTTTGCATTATATTTTTTTAAACAAGTTTTTTCAGTTAATTCTCTATTATTATAATTCTCATTACCATAACGCTCTAACTTAGTTAACTTAGCTTTATCAGAATTAACGAAAGTTTCATTACCATATTTTTCCAATTTAGTCTTTTTACTTTTATCTTTAAAATCATCTGTCTGCATATAATGTTCTTTACCAAAAGTTTTTAAACAAGTTTGTTTTCTCTTTTCTTTAATTTCTGGTAATTTGGCAACGTTTTCAGTATCGTATAAACGTAAATTTGTTTGTTTACGCTTTTCTAAAATAGTACGATCTTTCCAACAATTATTTACTCCATAATTATTAATAAAGGCTTTTTCTATATTTTTCTGTACAAGTACTTTAGGTTTTTTAATTTGTAAATTTTTACAAATTTTTTTAAATCTACGTAAAGATATATTAAAGTATTGACATAAGCTTTCTCGTGTACAATTACATTCTAAATATAAATAATTTAAATCTTCTTTATACGGATTTTCGGCATCTTTTATCTTAAAAAATCTACCAGTATCTTTATTTTTACCAATTATTGTATTTTGTAAAGGATTTTTTTCGTAATCTCTCTTTAACTTACTACGAACTATACCATATTCTTTGTAGAATGAAACAAAGTCAAACATTTATTAATTCTCCAATTAATAACTCTAAAATATAAACGTGGCAGGAATGTGAGTTGCATTCTTTTCGTGTTCGAATCACTAGCCACATTATATAGAACTATTAATTATTAAAATTTACTCCTTTGTTTCTTCAATTTCGCCATCTACTTGTTTAGCAATAATGTCTTTAAAGTAGACACGGATCATTGTACGACCATCTAATGTAATTTTAGTTCCACATACTTTAGGAAATGCAATAATATCACCAGGTTGTAAGTTTGTTGGAATAAATGTACCATTTTCAAAAAAACCATTTTGACAAGAGATAATTTCTGCATAAGTAAAGTCTAAATCAAGAGAATCAGGTACAATTAAAGTACCGATTTTATTTTCTTTTTTAATTTCTTCACAAAAAATGTTTTGTCCCATTGCAATATACATTTTGTTATCAGACATTATTCCATTTCTCCTTCAAAATACTCCATAATTGGATTTAAACCACCAATAACAGTTTCATCATCTAGTACAAGGCTAGGTGTTTGTATAAGATCTAATCTAGAAATATCTTCATCTGACATAGAAGATGCTAAGCGTTCTTCAACTTCAATATTATTTTCTGCTAGCCATTTTTTAAGCATTTTACAAGGCATACAGCTTTCACCTGTTACTATATACATTTGTTTCTCCGTATTATTTATATTAAATTAAAAATGAAAAAAATCTTTACATTTTGCATAAAAGTTATTATTTCCTTTTTTCTTCTTTTCTTCAGTTTTAGCTACTGGTTTCCAATGTACATGTGGAGTATCATTAGAATCTTTATTGGTAATAGATAATTTTGCAGCTTCTTCATCAGAAATATTATCTAATTCTTCAGAATTTTCAATCTCTTCTGCATTTTCCTGTTGTTTTATCTTTTTAACTTTATTTTTAGTAGCTTTTAACTTTTTAACTGTTTTTTCACTATCTAATACTTTTTTAACCATAAATATTATCCTTTTGTTGTTATAGATATTATATAGAATTATTTTTTATTTACTAATTTTAAAATTATTTTTCAAGTTTTTTATAAAAACAATAATTGTGCAGTATTATTTTCATAAATAATAGCATTACAATGAGCCCAAGTAGTCATACCTTTTTGATTATAACTAAGTTTAAGCTTTGATAATGTACCAACCACAACTACATCTTCTTTTAATTCTGGTGAATGTGTATGACCTATAATACTATTACTAAAAGTTTTAGAAAAAGCATTTATACTACCATTAGCACCACTAATACCTGAATCACCATGTTCACTTAATTCAAAACCACCTACATTAAAACTTTCATTAAAATTCAGTAATTCAACGTTATCTGGTAATTTATCATCTAAAATGTTACGATTCTGTGTGTATTTAACAAACAATTCTGCTCCGATAACAGCATTTTTAGAATCTTTAATGAATTCACCCTTTTCTAACCATTTGACAATAAAATTATCATGATTAGAATTTACAATCTTAAAAGTAACATCTGGAAAACAGCTTGTAAAGAAATCTAATCTTTGTAATACTGAAGATAATTCTGTTTTTAAATCTGAAGTATATTCTGTAGTATTTTTAACTTTAGATAAATGATTATTAAAATCATGATGCGAAATACTATTCCAAGAAGCTATATCATGAATCATAGCAAATTTTGGTTTTAATAAATCAATTTGACTCATTGTACTAGATAAAGCATCTTCATCTTCATCTGGTAAATGTAGATCGCCCAATACCATTGCTAATGAGGATTTTAAATTAGTAACTTGTTGTTTACTATACTTTTTATTAAGATCAATAATACAATTATCTTTATATACTAAATTTCTTACTTTATATCTAAGATCTGATTCTGAATACTCTAATAAAATAGCACCAAATGTATGATATTTTGCATCAATATAACCTGCTACTGTATCTTTATAATCAATTTCACCCAAAGAACCAGTAGAACAAGCTACTCTATATGATGTATATTGTTTATACGGTAAAATTTTAAGATATTGTTTTGTAGAACCTACTACAACGGTTTTATAAAATGTAGATAATTTATCCAAATTCATTAACGGATTTTTTTGTGTAATTGGAATAAGAAAATCTTTAATAATTGTATGCTCATCTTTAGTGAAGTTAACTTCTGTAACTAAATATGGTGATAATATTTCATATTCATATTTTGTAAAAGTTTTAGTACCTTTAGATGATTTACCCCATAAAATGTAAAGATCAGCATTATTTACTTCAGCATAATATTTTAATGTAATAAAAAAATCAAGATTTAAGCTAGCACCATCACTTATATAAGAAACAACTGCTTTGTTTTTATTACATACCTTTTGTATTTCATATCTAGAAAGTTTTAAAAAATCTTTTGCTTCTTTAACAAAATCATTCCAACTTCCAAAAATACTTTCAATTAAAGAAGATGAATATTTTGGATTCATACTTCTATATTTAAGTCTTGAAAGTTCTTCTCTTGATAATTCACACAGATCATTATAATAGTCAATTATTTCTTGCTTATTCATTATTTCTTATCCTGTTTAACTACTTTACTTTTGCTCTTTGCTTTTTTGCTTTTAATATTTTTAGGATTAATTTTGAGCTCTTTTTTAATTTCTTCTTCTGTTTTGTAATAGCCTTTTTTAAAATATTCTTCATTAAATTTTCCGTATGCTTCATTAAAATCATATTTTTCAAATAAATTATATTCTAAAACGTAATCACAAAGCTTATACTTTAAACAATCATCAGCATTTAAAAAGCCTCGTTCATCATTTTGTAATTCATTTAATTTATCTTGATTTAATGTCGTATTTTCTATATAGATACTGTTTAATTGATCTGCGTGTTCTTTAGTTTGTTGCATAATCTTATCTATTTCACTATACTTAGTAGCAAAACTAGGAACAGTACCAAAATGAATTAAATGTTGAGCATATCTAGTCATATATCTAATATCACCACAAATAGCAATAATAGAAGCTGCTGAATATGCCATACCAATTACATATGTCTCAATAGTAATATCATTAAACTTAGCAATACTCATTAATGACAGAATACTTTTCATTACTGAAACTTCTCCGCCTGGACTATTGATATAAATTTGGATTTTCTTTCCAAACATCATTGGATCATTAACACAAGTAGCTAAATCTCCAATTAGTAATGCTGTATTATCTGTTTCTAAATAATCTAATATAAAGACCTTATCTCCAAATACATAATTTTTATAAAGACCAGGTCCCATTTGCATACTACTAGGTGAATTATTCATGCTGAATTAAATCCTTCTTTTTCAAAAACATATTATATAGAATTTATTTTTTTCTATAAAATTCAAAAAAATATTTCTGTTTCTATTTAAAAATGTTCTAAAATGTAAGATTTATTTTCACTAATTAGGAAAAAATTTACTATGTCTCAATTTCAAGAAGATTTTACACATCAATCTGAATTAAATAACAAAGCATTAGGTAATTCACAAATTATAAAAGATAAAAATACTTATAACGTACAAGTAACTCAAAATCCAGATGGTTCAAAAACTTTTACATTCTTAGATACAAATCTAGGGGATAAGATTGATAGAAATATGGGTGAACCTACTAATACTTTCTACGTTATTCAGTATGTTGCTGAAATGATGGATCAAGACGAAGATTTCTTTAAAGCTCTTGAATATGCAGATAATAATGATAAAATTGAGTTTATTACATCTGCAAGAGGAAAAATCGTAGTAAATAGAAGTGATGTAGAAGATTATATTAATAAATATATCAGAAAAAGAGATCAAGAAACAAAAGATGAATTAAAATTAAATGCTTTTAGAGCAAACAGACCTAATTATGGTGAAAATTGTCAATCTATTTACAAATGCTTAGAAGAGAGTATCAAAAAAGCAGACGATAGATATATTATAAAATGGAAAACTTCTAAAATTAAAATTGAAGAAAATGAATCTCTTTCACAGTTCTTAAAGAGAATGGATAAATTTTTTTGTGAATAATATTAGAGAGATATAACAGATGAGTAAAACGTTAACACTTCGTTCTAAATTTTTAAATATTTTGAATGAATCTTTACAAAAAATTTCTATTGAAAATGGAATTAAAGTAGTTAAGAATCCATTTATGGAAGCTGATGGTAACTTTACTTCTGTTATTCAAACTAATAATACCTTTAATCCAAATGATATTAATTCTAACATTATGGTAGATGATGAAACATTAAATCAAGATCCAGATTTAGAAGATAAAAAAGATACACTCATTAAAAAAGCAACAGAAACGATTACTCAATCATTAAAAATATCAGACGAATTACAAAGTATTCTAAACCAAATAAATAAAATTAACAAAGATATGGGTAATGATACTTGGAAAATTAATGAAGAAGGTAATACTGCTACTCTCTTAAATAAAAATGCTAGAATTTTTAAACAAAATGACAATCTTTGTCTTTCTCATGATGGTGAAGTAGAATTATTTAATAATGTTGCTGAATTACATCAATGGTTAAAAGATAATGATTATCCATTACCTAAAAATATAAAATTACACGAAGATGTTGAGAATAAATCAGATTTTAGTGCAGCTAAATCACCTTTTGGTAAATGGGGAGAATGGTTAGACAATATTACAGATGAAAATCATAATAGAATTGGTGATAGAGTCATGTTACCTGGTGAAACAGAAGATATGACACCAGAAGAAAGAAAAGCTTTAGCAAATAAATTAGCAGCTGGAGATCATCAAAAACCAATTATGAAAATGGGTAAAGACGCAGAAAAAGAAATGCGTAATAAATTACCTAAAGACTCTACTAAATTAAATCAATATACATCAAAAGAATTAAATCATATTTTATATAATAAACCATTAGATAAAAATAAACTTGGTGATACTCTTAAAAAAGATGAAAGTTTAAATGAAGAAACAGGATTTTGGTATTTACAATATGAAGATATGAATCATGACCAAATCTTATATTTAAATGATGCTTGGAGAGAAGGTAACTTACTTACTAATTCACTAGATCAAGCTTCTGCTTTTATGACTGAGGAAGATGCATTAAGAGAATTAGATGAAGTTTATCAGGAAAATAATACACAATATCCATTTAAACCTATTCAAGATGGTGCTGTAAATGAATGTTTTGGTACTTCAACTGGTTCTTTAGGATCAGCTGTTCAATTCTTAGGTGATAAAAAAAAAGACACTAGTCTAAATGAACAATTACTTGATGAAATAAGTTATTCTAGAGGCGCTAGAGATATCTATGGAAACATGGATACTAATTCTTTTATGCTTAATAACTTAACAAGTGATGAACAACAACAATTAAAAAATTATCAAGATTCTAATATAAAAAATCGTATTAAAGCTGGCTTACAATTAAATGTAAATGCTCCTTCTCAAATATATACTCCTATTAAGAAAGATAGACCTTGGGGTTTACAGGATATGTTTGTTGGTAAAGATATTATAGATCATAAAACAAAAAGAATTACTAATGTTGATACATTTATTCAAAGATGTCAAAAATGGGTAGATCATCTTTCTGAAGAATTACGTTTCGACCCACATGAATTAATGAATGACCAAGGTGAATATACTGGTAGTACTTTTTTTAATACTAAAGGTAAAGACGAAAAAGCTCGTCAATTAGCTAAACAAAGAGCGGAAGCTTTTTATAATGATTTTCAAGCAGATTTTTGGCAATGGGGTGATCCTGGAGCTAAAAGTGCATTATTTGGAAATACCTACTATAATACAGCTCAGACTATTCAAAATTTAGCTGTTGACAATAAATATAAATCTGTAGTTAATAAACTAAGAAATAGATTAAATAGCTATAAAAAAGGTGTTGATATTGGTAAAACTGCAAGAGCTAGTGCTAAAGCAGCTAATGTTGATACTGATAATTTTACATCAGCTCAGTATATTAATCCAAAGACAAAAGATTTCTTTAATTTCTTAGATGATCTCGGAAATGCCAATGCTTTATTAAAAGATTATGATTCGATGGTTGCAAAATGTAATAATCTTTTACAAACAAATATTGATAATTTATCAGATGATGATAAATATGATATTTCAAATAAGATTCTATCTACATTTTATGATGAAAATAACGATTTTCGTGATAATACACAAGCTATTGCTAGTCAAATTTCACCTAAAAATGGATCAAAAGAATCTGCTTTCTTAGATGACTTCGTTTATCCTTTATCAGATTTTGCTGATAGTTTAATAGTTAATATTGAAGATAATGATGATGAAGATTTAGGAGATCTTGATAAAGAAATAGATCCTAATGAATTTAAGTATGAATCTACAAACTTGTATGATGCTTTTATGAAACAATTTAATGATGATAATAATATTCCTTTAAAAGAAGATGATTCACCTGCTGATTTTGCAACAGGTTTTAAACCAGGTATGGAAGCTGATAAAATAACAGCTGGAATAGATGCTCCAGATACAAATACAACTTCTTCTAGTTCATCAGTAGAAACTCCTGATGTAGGAAATGATAGTGATGTTTCTGTTGATAATGGAACACCTGATGTAGAATTTGGAGATGTAAATATAGGTGGTGGAAATTATGGTCCTGAAAATGCTGATGATGAAGAAATGAATCAAATGCCTCAAATGGATATGCCTGAATACAGAATCGTTGATGTACTAGTTAATGATAAAGACGATAGTGATATTAAAGTAAAAGTACAAGATACAAAGACTGGTAAGACAGAAATTAAAAATTTATATGAAATTGACGTCTAAAGTTTTAATGTACTTTTTGTTTCTATTTCAGCTTTAATAACTCTTAAAAGATTATAAATATCTTTTCTAGAAAAACCTATTGATCTATTAGTAGGTACATATCTTATGTAAAAATATTTAGTATTAAAAGAAACTTTAAAAAGTGGGCAACTATTCTTACACTTTCCATTTACAAAATCTAAAAGTACTGAATGTAGTGAAAAAAGGTTTCTGTATGTTCCTATATCAAGTTTATAATTATTTATTGAAAGAAAATATGTTTTACCTAATGTGTATTTACACCATTCACTTTCAAGATTGATTGTTCCTAACATTTTAAACCTTTCTTATGATATAGTCGTTATTAACTGTATTATTAAAGACTGTTTAAAGATTGTTTTAAAGACTTTTTAAATTTTGTTTTTTAAGTTTTTAAATTTATTTTTTTTGGAGTCTTTAAACGCGTCATATGGACAATTAATAGAATTATTCAAAATTTTGAATTTTTGAAATTATTTTTCCAAATAGTAAACGTTTTTTTAAATATTATTAAAAATCAATAACTTATATTTACTATATATAAAATAAAGTTTATTATTAAATTTTAGTAAATACTAATTTTTAGAGAAAAAATAGACGTTTCTGTCTAAATATGTATAAATTTTAGTAAATAGACCTCAATTTTGACATTTTTTGAAAAGCATATATAATATATTAATATTATATATGGTTTTTTTCATAACTTTTTAATAGTTCTAGTTAATAAGTATAAAATTCAATCAAAAGGTGATTTATAATGAAAATTTACGGTGATCTATCTACTGCAGATAAATACTATGTAAAAATGGAAGATGGTAGTGTTATATGGACTAGTAATCTTACATTAGCTAAAAAATATGTTTCTAATGAAAGATATAAAGATTGGTTTGGAAAAGATATTTATGCTACTAATGAAGATCTTACAATAGTTAATAATAAACTTAAATTAAATTCTACATTAACATTTGGTGAAATTAATAACATTGAATTTTCAACAGTAATTAATACATTTTTAGATCAAATCAATAATTATATTGAAGATACTTTAGAGACATATGCTAAACAAAACGGTTTTAAATCATTATTAGAAATGATTTCATGGTATAATTCTTCTATTGAATTTTATTCTAATAAAGCTAAAGAAGCTGTTGAATATAGAGATACATTATATACATACAGACTTTCTTTCTTAGAAAGTGATTTTATGAATAAAGTAAAAGAAAAACAAGATAGTGATTTATCTGAATTATATACTAAGTTTATTGAAAACTTTCCATCTTTTGATAATGACGAAAGTGGATCAACAGAAGATTAATAAAAATGCCTATTAGTAATACTGAAATTATTTATACATTGTTGGTTAATGAAACTTTAGAAAAAATTAAATCAATATGTGTTAATATAGATGCATTCAATCCAGAAATACCAGATGAATTAAAAAATGGTACAAAATTTCGTATTGCTAATTTATATGGATTAAATGGAAAATATGAGCTTTATGGAACTACAGTAGATAGTATTACAAAAGTTGTTCCAGCTTCTGCTGTAGAAGATCAATTCAGGACATTTTTAAGTAGTAGAAATTTAAGTACAAAATATTCTACATTTGATTTAGAAGAAGTTTCTATTAAAAGTCTTACTCATTGGTATAATAATATTTCTGCATTTATTACAGGACGTTTAAAACTTATTAATGATAGTTTTGGACATGGACCTTTTGTTTTTTATGATAATTCAGGAGAAGTTACATATCAAGATATTAATTATGTAACACAGATGCCTGTAAATGTAGATTTTAATAAGACAGATATAGAAACGGCTATTAAATGTTTATTAAATGATGTTTTTAATAATGCTAATGCATACTTATTACCTACTACAATAAGATTTCATTATGATCCAAATATGGTTACATTAACACTTAATGCTATACCATCTGATGCTAATGTTGTATTAACAAGTGAAGATCCACAATATGTTCAACAAGGAAATAATATTACTGTAGAACAATATACATCTGTTTATTATACAGTAAGTAAATCTGGTTATTTAACAGAATCAAATAGAACATTAATGGGTATGACAAAAACATTAACTGTTAAATTAAGAAAATATTATACAGTTATATTTACTACAAATCCATCAGGTGCTGAAATTACATTAACAATAAATGGTATTACTCAAGTAACAGATCGAGTAACTGTACCAGAAGGAACGATAATTTATTATGTAGTATCTAAAACAGATTGTTTAACTGAAACTGGTACTATGACTGTAACTAAAGATGAAACTATTAATATTAGACTAAGACAAAAAGAAATAACGTCTTATCGTACTTTAAATACATTTATTACATATACTGTACCTGAAGATGTAACAAATATACAAGTAGATTGTGTAGCTAGTAAAGGTTATGGTGATAATGGTGGTAAAGGTGGAAGAGTACAATGTAATTTAGATGTTACTCCTAACGAAAAGTTATATTTATACATAGGTGGAATCCCAAGTAATAATAATTCAGTAATCTATAATGCAGCTGATATACGTACTAATAATACTGGAGTTACAAATACAGCGTCTTTACAATCTAGACTTATTGTAGCAGGAGCTGGAGGTAATCAAGGTATAGGAGGAGGAGTAAATGCTCAAGGTACTGGTTATGCAGGTGGTGATGGAGGTAGTGAAACAGGTAAAACTGGTGCAGGTCAAGGAGGTTATGGAGGTTCTCAAACATCAGGTGGTTCAGGTGGTCCTGGTGAAGCCTATGGTAGTAATGGTAATGCTGGTAGTTTTGGATTAGGAGGAGCTTGTATTTCTGGTTCTGGTGGATCAACTGGTGTTGGAGGTGCTGGCTGGTATGGTGGTGGATCAGGAGGATCATATGTATATGCTGCTGGAGGTGTACATCAATGGTGGAATGCTGGTGGAGGAGGCGGTGGTTCATCCTATATAAATCCAGATAGATGTTATGAGATTCAAGATAAATCTTTACATACCCAAGGTTATAATAATGGAAACGGATATATAACTATAACCGATTATAGATATAAATAGGATTGATTATGATAATTGGAAATTTGACATATAGACAATTCATACAATATATTTCGAATTATATTACTGCTAACTGTAAAAATATTTATAGACCACAAACTCAAACAGCTAGTAGTACAACTGCAGTAACAGCTCCAGATAGACAAGAAGGAACTTACGTAATTAATCCTCATACAGGTAACAATGATGAACATACTGTAGTTTTAGGTCCAGGTCTTTATGAATTAGCATTGGTTGGGGGCGGTGGTAATCGTCATGGAGATGAATATTGGGGTAAATGGTTTTATTTTTATGGATCTTCTGGAGGTTCTGGATCAGGAATAATTGGTGACTTTTACTTATATGAAGATTGTAAAGTAAAGTTAAAATTCGGTAGTGGATCAAATCCAAGTACAATGGATTATATTAAATCTGAAAACTCTACTATGAGATTAGCTACGGCTGGTCAAGGAGGAGGTGGTGGTACTCGTTGGATTTTCAGCGGTGGTGATGTAGGTGGAGCTGCTGGTACTGCAACTTTTTCAGGTGGTACAGATATTATAATTACAGAAGATTTAGATTCATTTAATGGTAACAGAGGTCAAAATGGTCAATGGTCTCCAGGTGGTAAAACAATTGGTCCTGTTTTATTCGGAGAAAGCACTTCATATCTTTGGGGTGAAGGAATAAGTTTATCTACAACAAATGCTGTTCAAAATGGTGGAGGTTATCTTAAGTTTATTAAGAAAGGAAGACATAAATTAGATATTCCTGATTATATGCGTGAAGGTGACTCAGTTACATTTAATGTTCAAGATGAAAATGATAATAAAAGAACTATTTTAGTAAGAGCTACGTGTAAAACCTCTGTTGAAGAAACAACTGAAGAAAAAATAAATACTGATTTAATAAACTATTTAAATAATATAGGTATTACTAATTTAGATAGAAAGATTACTGCAGGTACTTATTTTGATTTTCTATATGATTTATTAATCTTTTGTAACTGTCATTTAGGATTTTTAAGCAGTCAATTTGATACAGCAACTTATTTAGTTTATAGAGAAAACACTGATTTTGAATATAAGACTATTGGAGCAGATGCTGTAAATAAGTTAATAGAAGCAGATGATATTAATTATCTCTTAAAAAATCTTTTTGAATATATGAAAGGTAGTATTCGTTCAATTGTTTGTCAATATGATTACTTTTTAGTTAATTTACTTGAACAAGCTGAAGGTGAATGGAGCGGATATTTACAACCAGGTGTTTATAAGTTTTCAATTTGTGGTGCAATAGGTAGTAATGGACAAGGTTATGCAGTTCATAAAAATGGTGGTGTAAGATGGGTTTATACTACTTATCCAGGTGGTGGTGGTTTTGCAGAATTTAGTGTATATATACCACAAGAAACACATGTTGAAATAAAATCGTGGCCAAGAGGAACTGGTAATTATGCTTATGTAAAAATAAATAACGTTGAATTTGCAAGAGCATATCAAGGAGGTAATGGTGGTACTGGTGTATGGGCTGGAAATGGTGGTGGAGGTTCAGCATGGATTATAGATGCTGCTCAAGCAAGACTTCTTGGATATCCTTTAAAAGGTTCTAGAACTACAGTTTCTGGTATCGGAGGAGCTGGTTCTTCAGTATGTCCTTATGGTAATTGGGGAAGTATGATAACACCATCAGGTGGATGTAGAGTTGAATACGTACGTAGAGATGAAAAAGCATATCCAGTATAATATCTAACAAAAAGGAGAATAATAAATGACTGAAGAAATTATCTATTATGGATATGTTTATAAGATAACATGCTTAATTAATAACAGATGTTATGTCGGACAACATAGAAAAAGTACTTTTGATGAAAAATATTGGGGTAGTTGCAAAAATAAAGAATACCGAAGTGATTTAAAAAAATACGGTAAAGAAAATTTTAAAAGAGAAATACTTTGTTGGTGTATAACTCAAGAAGAGTTAAATCAAAAAGAAACAGAATATATTATTTCAGAAAATGCTATTGTATCCGCTGGAGGTTATAATTTATGGTTAAATAGACCTCAATCTGAATGGAATTCTATAGCAAAAGAAAAACATAATAAAAATTTGAGAATAGCTCAGGCAAAACCAGAATACAAAGAAAAATTATCTAAAGCAAGTAAAGGTAAAAAGCTTTCAGAAGCAACAAAGAAAAAGATATCTATATCCATTAAAAATTCAGAAAAAAGAAAGAAAACAATAGCATCAGATGAATATCGTAAAAATATGTCTCATTCGGTTAAAAATTCTGAAAAATTTAATAGATGGTTTAAAGACCCAGAATTAAAAGCTCAAAGATTTAATGATAATTTTAAAGAAAAAATTTCAAAAATAGTATCAGAAAGTAATAAAGGTAAACATTGGTGGACAAAAGACAATGTAAATAAATTTCAAAAGGAATGTCCTGATGAAGGATGGATATCAGGAAGAAGTAAAACTGTTAAAGATAAAATATCAAAAAGCCATAGCAAAAAGGAGAATAATAAATGACCTATGTAAGAAGAACAAAATCAACAACAAGTAAAAAACTTTCGATTAATCAAAAGATTAAAGCGAATATAAATGTTACTCAAGAAGAATTAAAATCAGAACATGAACTTCAAAAGGTATGTGTAGCTAAACTAAGAGCTCACAATATGATCGTAAGTTGTACAGACACATATAATGCAATATCACTTATGAGAGATATTGGAACTAAAGCAATTTACAAAACTCATATGACTCTTATGGGAAGCGCTGTTGGTTTTCCTGACTTGGTAATTTTCAATAAGGGTAAAGCGACGTTTGTTGAGTTTAAATTCAAAAAAGGTAAAAAATCATTAGAGCAAGAGGAATGGACAAAGCGCTTGGCAGAAGAGGGATATGAGTGCTTAGAGTGGCGTACTATTGAAGATTGTACTAACTGGATTTTAAATAATACTGATTTAAAATAATCTTTAGGATGGTATAGATGGTATTAGGTTCGAAAAAATCAATTCGAATTAATATTATTCCCCTTTATAGGATTAATATAGATGATCCTTTATATTTGTTTCAAGATAAGATAAATACAGGTTATACCTTAGATTTAAGTTGGTTAGATCAAGCTTTAAAAAGTCTTAGTTTTAAATATAACATTGTTCAAATTGATCTTACTGGTGGTGAAATATCGCTTTTATCTGATTTTTATTTTGAATTGTTATATATTCTATGTAAATCATATAGTAAAAAAGTAAATGTTTGGACTAATTTGTTAAATATCAAAAAATCAATGTTTAATCATTGTGAAAGTTTTAATGTTAAATTAAATTTTAATGAATATTTTAATAAACAAACTTTATATAACTGTAAAATAGCTTCAGAAACTGATAAGATCATAAATGTTAAATCTTTTGATATATCCTGTACAAATAATATAGGTTATATTATAAAAGCTCTTAATGACGCAAAAATTAAGTCCTGGGAAGTAATTCCATTTTTTAAGTCAAACTATAATAAAATTGATTTTCGTGAGTATACGAGCTCTGAAAGCACAATAAAGGCTATTTTAAAATATTCGGAAGAAATGAAGTTCGCTTTTCAAAATAAATTACAATTAGATGGAATTTTACCAATCGATAACTATAATATTCAAACAGCTTATATATTACCTGAGAATAAATTCGGTTTTTATGACTTTAAAGATAATATTTGCTATATAAAAACAGTAGATAATTCATTGGATTATATAAATAAATTAGAAGAATTAGAAAAAAAGCGTGATATTTTTTGTAAAAAATGTACTTCTAAGATAATGTGTTTAGCAAATTACCATGTAAATACAAACTATAATGGTAATTCGTGTAGTGGTTTAAAGCAGTTAATTAGAGATTATAGAGAGTTAAAGAAATGAATTTGATGCCTTTTGTTTTATCTGATGAAGAATTTAATATCAAAAATAAAAATATTGTTAATAAAATTGAAAAAGTTAAAAAAGCATTAAAGACTTCTAAAATTAAGATTAAAAAAGTTAATAAGAAGATTGGTGATATTTTTTATTGTGATAATTATTTACCTTTTATTAAACCAGATCGTGATGTTTTGAAGAAATCTACTGATGTTTGTAATATCAGAGTTAATTGGAAAGGCACTAATTTTGCTGGTATGACAACTGATGAAATTTGTAATAAGTTAAAAGTACAATATGGATGGAATGTAACTTTAGTAGATAAAGAACATACTCGTAATAAATTTAAGAATAAAAATGTTTGTTGGGTAGTATTTGATACTGAAGAACAAGCTAAAGAAGCACTTCATATTTTTAATTCTATGTTTATGACAGCGATAGAATTAGATTGTATTGAAGAATATAAAAGATTTAAATTAAATCCCGAAAAAAGACCACTTACATTTGATAAACTTGTAGATAATGCTTATGAATTGTATGAAATGGTAGATAAAGGAGAAATATAATGGTTAAAGTAAAGCAAAAAGTAGAGATTTTAGTAGATAAATGTGATATTTGTGCAAAAACTATTGATCCTAATGTAGATTATAAGATGTCATTTGTAGAAAAAATCATAGATTATCTAGTAAATACATATGATGATGAAACTTTTGAAGATTTATCTGAAGTTTATATTTGTTCAGATTGTTCAAAAAAGATAGATAAAAAGTTTGCAAAAGACTTACATGATTTTATTAAAAATTTTATTAACAAACAAGTGGAGATAACACATGACCAACAATATTAATACAATTAATCAATATAATGAATCTACTTCACCTTTAAAAATTTTAGTTATTGGTGAAAAGAACAGTGGTAAAACATTACTTTGTAATATTATTAAAGACACTTTAGAAAACAATTATACTTTTCGTAGTGTGTTTAATAATCGTAATGTTGCTATTGATGAAGTTTCTGTAGATTCTGAAGGACAACCGATTCCGCCGGAACCACAACCTGAAGAAAATAAAGAGGAAGAAAAACCTACTGAAACAAAATAATATTAACTATTTGGAAAATTTTTTTATTTATTAGACTTAATTTTTATATTCTATAAGATAAGATTATTTTTTCAAAGAGATTAATATGAATAAATTTAATATTACTAAAGTTTCTATTCAGAATTTTAGAAGTATTCAAGAAGAAATAATCCTGGACATAAAACCAGGATTATTTTGTATTGAAGGAATAAATTTAGATGAACCTAATGCAAAAAACGGATCTGGAAAATCAACATTAATTTCTGCTATTTACTGGGCTATTACTGGTAATACTCTTACTAATGAAGCTTTATCAGATGAAGTTATTAACAGTAAAGTTGGTAAAAATTGTAGAGTTACGCTTTATATTGATTCAGATCAAGGCGAGATTAAAATAACTCGTACTCGTAAAGATAGTACTGATGGTAATAATCTGTTTTTAAGTATTAACGATAAAGATCTTTCATGTCATAAAATTACTGAAACACAAGATAGAATAAATGATTTAATAAAAATTCCATTTGATTTACTACAAAGTACAATTATTCTTACACAAGATATTAAAGCAGCTTTTTCTAAACTTACACCTCAACAACGTATTCAAACATTAGAAAGTATACGTGATTATTCTATTTGGGATAGAGTAAGAGATGAAGCTAATAAAGATATAAAAGTATATAATAAAGAAATTACAGATAAAAAATTAGAAGAAAGTGGTATTCAAGGTAGTATTAATACATATACTTCAATGATAACATCTGAAGAACAACGAAAAAGTACATTTGTAAGTAATTTTAATGCTACCACAATTACAGAGTTATTAAACAATACTGAAATAAATAAACAAAAAGAAATAGAACAATTAGCTATTTTAGATAAACAGTTAACAGAGTTAAGAACAAAAACTTTTATAGATACAACAGATCTTCAAAAACAATTAAATACTATAAAAGATGAAGCTAATAATTTAAAATCTGAAAATCAAAAATTAGAATATGATATTCAAAGTTTAAATAGAGAAATAAAATTAATAAATGATTGGTTTGTTAAAGATAAATGTCCTACATGTGGTAAACCTTTAGATAGGACAGAAGAAGAAAAACAACAAAAACAAGCAAAATTAAATGAATATCAAAATATAATTGATAACTATAGAAAAGAAATAGCTAAAAAAGAAGATATAATTACTAAAAAAAGACAACAATGGAGTCAGTTATATCAATCTTTTCAAACTGCAGATAAAGAAAAATCAGAAGTTTTTAAACAAATAAATGATTTACAATATTCTTATAATGCGGTTAAAGCTAATATAGAATCTTGTGATAAAAATATTTTAAATTATAAAAACAAATTAGATACTTATACTAATCAAATAGAACAATTTGATAAAAATTTAGAAAACTATAAAAATGAAATAGTTAATTTAAATTCTAAAATTGAAGTTATACAAAAAGATATTAGTACTATTGAATATAAAAAGAAATTATCAGATTATTACTATAAGTTATTAAGTGCTAAAGGTGAATTAAGACCATATCTATTGAATAAAGATATACAGTATTTAAATCATTGTATGCAAAAATATATTCATTTATTTTTTAATAATACTGAAGTTTCTTTAACACTTGATGGAGCCGCTATAAATATTACAGTAAATAGTAATGGTATTAAGAAATCTATATCAGGCTTATCTGGTGGTGAAAAGAAACGTGTAGATTTAGCCATTCAGTTAGGTTTATATGATCTTATTCAATCTACATCACAGATTGGATTTAATTTAATGTGTTTAGATGAAATAGAAAGTCAACTTGATGAAATAGGTATAGATCAAATTATTAATATTATTGAAGATAAATCTGAAGAAGTAGAATCTGTATTATGGATTAGTAATAATTCTACTGTTATTGGTAGTATTCCTAAAAAAATTAAATGTATAAAAGCTTTAGGTAAAACAACTGTGGAGGAAGATTAATGAAAATATTAGCTTTTGGAGATATACATTTTCATCATCAGCATAGATTTTCACAAATTACGCCAGATGGTTTTACTGTTAGAGAATTAGAACATTTGTCTTGTGCAGATACAATTTTAAGAGTAGCTAAAGAAGAAAATATCGATGAGATTGTATTTCTTGGTGATCTATATCAGCCAGTTGGTGATACAATTTCTTGTCAAACACAATTAGCAGTATGTACATTTATTGATAAAATTAGAAAAGAATATAAATTACATATGTTAGTTGGTAATCACGATTGGAGTTCGAGTACAAATAACCAATATGCTCATAAATTAATACCTTACAAATATTGGGATAATGTAATAGTTTACGATACACCACAAATAGTTAATGATTTTGTATTTATGCCTTTTATACCTGATGATGAAGAAGCACAGATGTTTTTAGCTAAAATTAAAGATAAAGAGAATAAAATCGTATTTTCTCATCTAGAATTAAAAGGAGTAGATGTCGGAGGTGGTATTTTAACTAAAAAAGGTATAGAAATTATTACATTAAAACAATTTAAGATGACTTTACAAGGACATTATCATTCTGGTGGTAATTATGGAAAAAATATACAAATAGCTGGAAGTACTCAAAGATTATCATTTAAAGATCCTGGATTAGCTAGAAATAATATACTTATTTATGATACTGAAACAAATAAAGTTAAAAGAAGATCATTTGAATGTCCTGATTGGTTAATTTTTGATGACTCTAATATAAATGATATATTAAAAGCTAATGATAATAATTATGTAAAAGTAGATATTTCTATGGATATTCTATTAACTGATGAAATAAAAGCAAAATTAGAAAAGTTTAAAAAAACTGATATTCATATTGATGTTAATAGAATTAAAGTAAATAGACAAGTTACAGAAGAGATCAAAACTGAAAATGAAGAAGATATTATTATTCAATTTGTTAATAAATCAGAAAACTCAGAAGAGCAAAAAATAGATTTAATTGACTATGGAAAAAAATTATTATTAAGAGGTAAATAGTTGTTTTTATTTGAAAAAATACAGTTCTATATACTGTTTGGAAAAATAATTTCAAAAACTCCAAAAATAAAATACTTCTATTTTATATGACAGGTTCGATAACTGTCTAAACATATCGAAAACGGTAAAATGAATTAAAATTAGGATAATTAGATATGACAAAAGAGATTAATATTGAATGGATGAATGAAGTGTTAAACGAAAGAAATACTGGTGATTTTTCAGGTAATGGTCCTGCTATTGATTGGGTTCAGAATCGTAAAGGATTTAAACGTAATCTTAAGTTTAAATTGATTCGTCCTAATTCTAAAGAAAATAAAATTTTTAGCCACATTGTTTATACTCACTGGATTGATAACGATAACGGTGGTCCGAATCATCGTATGGTATGTCCAGAACAAACTCCTCACTTGAAAAAATTAGGTGTTAAATGCCCTATTTGTGAAGCTAAACGTAAATTGTTAAGTATGGGCTTCAAAGAAGAAGACTTATGTAAACAAGGTAAATTTGGTCCTATTCCAGTTTTTGATGCTAATATTACATCTAATGTAAAAGTTGTTGTATTAGATTCTGATGTTAAACATGACTGGGATAAAGAACATGTTTCTGTTTTACAGCAAAAAGGAACAGGTTTAACTCGTTGGTTGTTGGAACAATATAAAAACAATGAAACTCCAGATTTCATGGAATGGGAAAGAAGTAATGTAATTGAATTCTCTCGCGATTCTGATAATGGTCGTTGGGAAAGAAATCTTACATTCGGTGTTTATGAACCTACTCCAGATGTTATTGATAGACTTAAAGAAGAAAATGAAGCTATCACAATGCCAGATCTTTGGAAAATGCCTTCTGATGAAGATTTTATCCAAATGAAAGGTATTATGGATGATATTGTTAATAACTATGTTGCTGCTAGAGATGCTATTAAAAATTCTTCTGCTACAACAGTAGAAGCTAACAATATTTATAATCAACAACCTTCTTATAATATGACTCAGCCTACACAGACTTATAATCAAAATAATAATTATAAAGCTCAAGCTGCGTCTTTAGTTACAGATGACGATATACCGTTTTAGTATCCTATATCGTTAATCTGAAAAAGAGGAGTGAGAGAATCTAAACCTTTCATTTAAATTGCAAAACACTAATACTAGGTTCTCTCACTTTTGGTGCTTTTAATGAAGAAAACTCCTTTAAAATGTAGAAAAACTTACTCCTTAAAAAAGTCTCCCTTGGTAAGTAAAAATAAAACTTTAAATTCTTCTAACTCTACACTTAAAAGAAATTCAACATTAAAAGCATCTTCCTCACTAAAAAAGACAACTGTATCTTTAGCTAAAGGTGAACTTAAAAAGCAATCTGATAAAACTAAAGAATTATGGATACAGGCTAGAGAACGTATTATTAAAAGAGATAATGGTAAATGTAGAGTATGTGGTAAACCTGGAACTCAAGTACATCATATACACTTAAGATCAAAAAGAAAAGATCTATTATATCATGATAACAATCTTATTCTTTTATGTGATAAACACCATTTTCATAAATCAACAGATAAATATGAAGAACAAACTAAATTAATAGCTGATGCCCTTCATATGACTGTAGAAGAGTTACTTAAATTTGCTGAAAATTAAAAAAGGAAATACACATGACAAAATTTAAAAAATATTTATATAAGTTTTTAGGTCTTTTTATCAATAAATATAATATGAATAGTGCTTATCCTAAACATGGACCATGGATTATTAAAGGAAATATTTTATTGTATAATGCTGGTAATAAAGCTTATAAAAAATGGATGATATCATCATATCTCCATACTGATCCAGGTAAACGTCTTCCAGTTTCTTTTAGATGTAATGGTATAGATATTCCGAATATATTCTTCGATTTTAAATTACAAAAAGTAAGTCGTAAGATGTGTGATAAAAAACTTTTTGCATTAGGATTTGTAGAAACACCAGATGATCAAGAAGTTTATGAAAAAACATTCGAAGTAATTTGTCATAATGAAGATGAATTACGCAGTTTATATCGTACTGTAACTAACATCGTAAAGGAAATAACATGGCAAATGTAGTTTATCCAAATAATATTGATAAAGTTGAAAGCTTAGATTTTGAGACAATAAAAGAACAATTACAATATATTTTTAAAGATGATAAAGATATTGTTAATTTTGTAAATTTTCTCAAAAATATTAAAAACTTTGTTAATCTTTCTAACGATAAACGACATATGACTTTAATTGATCTGGGATATTTTAAGTCCCAGATTCAATTATTTGAAAAAAGAATACAGTCAGTTATCGATAAAAAGAAACAAGAACAAACTCGTAATGCTATTAATCAAGCTCGCGGATTTGGTGAAAAATTAACAGATAATATCGTAACAAGTTATATTCAAGATGATGATACTTTAGACGGCTTAGAAGAACTACATCATATTGTTCAAGCTTGGTACGTTTATATGCAAGATCTTTATTTTCTTTGTGGTCAAACTAATAAAAATCTCGGTAATTTTGGTGGTTATTAAAAATATTCTTCCAAATAGTAATCAAATCAACTTTACACAATTTATTATTGACTTCAATATAAAAATATACTTTTTTTAAAAGGAGAAGTCTAAAGAAATGACAAAGCAAATAAAAAAAGCAAGACTTAACAAAAGATCAAATAGAAAATTAGCTTTCAAAAAATTCATTGAGAATGGATGCACAGATATAAATTTGTTTTTAAGTGCTTGCAGAAATGATGAAAATTTACTAATTTATACATGTTTAGATGAAAAGCAACTAGAACCATATATTGAAGTTCTTAAAGATCCAGAAAAAACTTTAGAAGAAAAAGCAGATTATCTCAAGCAAAATCAGCCTTTTATGAATGAAACGGAAGAACTCTTTGAAAAATGCATAAAATCAATGAGCTCTTATTTAAAAGGTTTTATTGATTATAATTCTTTTCTTTCAGCGAATGCCGAGGGCTCCGCTGAAGATTTCAGTAGCGAATACTGGGCGAAATATTCTAAAGTCTGTAATTTTTATAGAATTAGATGGTTTCATCCTGAGCAGTTATCTAAACCTAGTACTGTACAATATACACCAGTACAGTATAAGGAGTTTATTTATTTGTTGAGAGCTTCTATTTCTGGTGATAGAAGACATAGAGCATTTTTAGCAACACAAGATGAGGGCATGTCTATTTTTAGATTATCGTTAGATAGTAAAGTAGATTGTGGAAATGATAATGATAAATCTTTAATAGATGTTATTAGTGATGAAGATAATTCTGGTGATATGATGTTGGAAGCATCTTATTTACAAAATATTACTAAAAGAGCGTTAGAATTATCTTTACAATACAATGATTCTGCAAAATATCATGATCAAATTGCTAAATTTTATGAAAAGCAAGATCCTATTGGATTTGATAAAAAAACAGTTTTATTAGGTAAAATCTTTTTATATAAAGCTGGTTTAATATCTGGTAAAATTTTGTTATTTATTAAGTCATTATCTTCTACATATAAAACACGTTATAATATAAGTCAAAGTAGATTAAATGCACAAATTAGTAATTGGAAAAATAAACCATTTGTTAAACCTTATGAAAATAAATATAAACAAACTAATCTCAGTTATAAAGATTTAATTTTTCATAAACGTGGTGAATTAAAAGGAGATAGAACTAATGACTAGAGTTAATGCAGTTGTATGTATTGGTCCAGATAATGTAATTGGTATTAAGAATAAGTTAATATGGAAATCTAAGAGAGATTTAGAATATTTTAAGTTATTAACAATTGGTAATCCTTGTATATTTGGATCAACAACTTATTATGGTTTACCTAATAGACCTCTTAAAGAGAGATTAAATATTGTTATAGATCATACACAAGAGAGTCCTATTAAAGCTAGTTTTGAATATGGAAGTATTCATACTAGCTGTAAAGGAATAAGTATAAGTGTGAATAAGCCAGAATTAGCATTATTTGCTTCTTGTAATTTTGATGATGTTTTTGTTTGTGGTGGTTCTTCTATATATAAATATTTTTTCGATAATGATTTAATTGATACCTTTTATGTAAATTATATTACTTCTTCTGATATTGAAAAAACCATTAAAGAATCAAACTCAGAAGACTTAGTTAGATTTAGAATAAATAAAGAAGATCTTATTCATAAAGGATATGTAGAACAATTAGATTATAATAAAATGGTACAAGAAGAATGGGTATTACCAGAAGATAATGATAAAAATCAAATCATTCAATTCTCAAAATGGGATAAAATTAAACAAGCATAAGTTCTAATAACAGTCAGTGTGCTATTTTATAATTTTTCCGAGACACTGATAAGAGCGTTCCAAGGTTTTCCTCCTTCTCCTGGGCGCTCTTTCTATATAAATGATTTCTATTGTCCTGTTTTTAAGCTGAATGTTGGTGTTTTTGTTTCGTTTATTGCACCAGTATTATTTATCCATATTTCAGTTTCTGGATTGTCTGTTATAAATCCTATGAAATTAGTAAGTCCAGTCATTGGATTTACTGTATCTTTCATCATCCAATCTTCTGTAATACAAATTAATTCTTTAAAAGATGGTATTATAACTTCTTTTTTACCATTTATGTTATTATAATGAATTACATTAGTACCGAATAATTGAATATTACCATTTACTGGTTGAAAAATTACAACGCCTAAATGTTTAGGATTGGTCATATAAACAATATTAGGTTTTAAACAATATCCCATTTTGAAATTTTCCTTAGCTATTTTATATATAGAACAATAAAGTTCTAAACTATATGACTGATATGATATTTCAACACAATAGTTTAAGACTATCTAAGATGTTTGGACCATGTTTTCCTCCACAACCAATTCCTGGGAAAGGTCCACATACACTATATTTGGTGAATGTATCAACAGCGTTTGAAAAGGATCCAAAACAACCACGAATTTTTGCTGGTTTACCAAGTGCTCTGGATTATTTAAAGGAAAATACAATAAGTCCAGATAGATGTCTCGGACAGATTATTACTTATGCTGAATTAACAAACAAAAACTGGGTAATATATAACTATGTGGGTGAAACATTAGATGATGACGATTATAGCAATCCTGATAATTGGTGTTTACTTCACGAGTCTCTTGGCAATCCTTATACAGATATTCAAGAAGTAATTACTGATACTGAAAAAGGATATATTGAAACAATAGATGCAGATACAGCAATACGAGAAGTTATAAAAAGAAAATAGGATAATATAATGGTAGAAGTAACTGAAAATAGAATTGTACACAAAGTAATTCATGATGTATCTTTTTATGATGAAAAAGGACATTATTATAGTACTGTTATACCATTAAATACTCAAGTATATGCTATGTATCCAAATCAAGGTGAAAAAACAGATCTTTGGTATGTATATGGAGATGGTATTCACACATATGCTGAAATTAGAGCCGGTAAAGGAAATAGAAATCAATCAAAAGAATATCCTGTTTTTACAAAAGAATTTATAAATGCAATAAATGCTAAAGCCGAACAAACATATGTAGATGCAGAATTAATTAAAAAACAAATTATAAATAATATTGTTACAGAAATTACGGAAGAAAATAAAAATAGTGAAGAAAAATATACTTCCGTTAAATCTATTACTGAATACGTAGATCAAGCAAGTAATCAATTAACTACTCTTATAAATACTTTAAATCATGATCTTTCAGGTTTAATTAGTAATTTAAATATTGTTAAAGCAGATAAAAATACAGTCTATACAAGAACTGAAATTGATAATATGATGTTCTCTGTTTACAAACCAAAAGGATCTGTACGTAATAAAGAAGCACTACCAACAACTGGTAATAGAGTTGGTGATGTTTATAATGTTATTTCAGATTCTATGAATTATGTTTGGACTATAGACAATGAATGGGATGCCTTAGGACCAATTATTGATTTATCACCTTACTGTTTAAAAACAGAATTAACAACTGAAATTAACAGAGCACAAGATAAAGAAAATGAATTATTAACATCTATAAATAGGAATACATCTCTTATTTCTCAATTAGATACAAAAGTAGATAATAATCAATCTTTAACAGACAATAATCTATCAGTATTAAATAGTAAATGTAATGAATTAAATGATAAAAAAGTAGATACTACGACTATGAATACTGTTGTAGCTGAAACAAGTATTGAAACATTAAATAATGCAAACGCTTATACTGATACTAAATTAGAAGATTATACTAATACTGAAGATATGAATGCTACTATTTCTGGTACAAAATCACAAATAATAGCTCAAATACCAACAAATGTTTCTCAATTAAATAATGATAGTCAATATACAACTACAGCTCAATTACAAGAACAAGTTGCATCATTAACACAACAAATCAAAGACTTAAAATTACTTATTCCAACAGAACCTAATACACCTAAAGAATTTGTAAATACAATGAAAAAGAGCGGAAAAGTACAAATCATTCAAGATACAGATCTTTCTAATCAAACTGCTTCTTATCAAAATATTGTAACAAACGTTATTGCTAATAATAATACTACTTTAAATTTAAATAATCATACTCTTACATTTGGTAATAGAACATGTGGTATATTAGCAAGAGGTTCATCACATTATACAATAACTGGTGAAGGTACAATAACAGAAACAGGTATTGGTCCAATTTTATGGAGTGCTTCAGAATCTGTAGTATTTGATGTATATAATGGTAATTTTGTTTCTCCGTCTTCTGAAAACGAATGTATTTATTGCGAAAAAGGTACAATAAATATTTATGGTGGTACTTTCAAAATGACAGGTAATGATGGACATCCTGTAACGACATATTTGTTAAATTGTAAAGATGTTAACTATAAAAATGGAACAGCTAAAATAAATGTATACGGTGGATCATTTTATGACTTTAATCCAGCTGATAATACAAGTGAAGGAGAACATACAAACTTCGTAGCAGAAGGATATACTGTAACTTCTATTGAAGAAGAAGGACATACAATATATACAGTTGTTAAAGCTTAATTGCTAAAATTTTGGTTAATTCATAATTTAGCATTTATATACTAGTTTTTAATAATAAAGTTCTAAATAACTAAGGTAATAAAAATTATATATCATTGAGTACTTAAATGGCATCAATTCAAAATAAAGTAATACATAGATTTATAAGACCTATTGAAGATTATCAAGTAGGCGGAAGCTATTTTACTCAAGTTATTCCTGTTGATACACAGGCATATGCTTACTACCCAGAAGATTCTGAACAAGCTGGTTTATGGTACGTATTTGGTGATGGTAATCATACGTATTTGGAAATAAAAGAAGGTAAAGGAGATCTTGAAAGTGCTAAAGAATATCCTGTACTTACTTCTGATATTATAACCATTATTAATAATAAAGCCGATAAAGAAAATACATATACTAAAGAAGAAGTAGACAAATTATTAGAAGATCTTTCTACTTTCCATATTGAAATTGTTACAGAACTTCCTACTATCGGTGAAGAAAATGTATTATATTTAGTACCTAATCAAGATCATAAAGAGGAAGAAGATAACTGGTATTATGAATATTTATGGGCTAATAATAAATGGGAACTTATAGGTAATACTAAAGGTGGTGGAAGTGTTGACCCAGAAGATCTTAAAGCTGAAAAAATAGAATATATTTATGGATCAATAAAGAATGTAAAAGAAGCTTTAGATCTTTTAATGTCTTATGAACCAACTATAGTTCCAGGTGAAGATGAAGTAGAAGAAATAGGAAGTGTATTAAAAGATGTAACACTTTCATGGGAAATTAATAAACCATTACAATCAATAACTATTCAACCAGGCGATATTCAGGTAGATCCAACAGCAAAATCATATACAATAAAAGATGCTAATTTAGACGAAACAACAACATATACTATCTACTTTAACGATGGTAAAAATACATACACAACAGAACAAACATTTACATTTGCTTCTAAACTCTACAATGGTACATCAGCAAAACAAAATCCAGATAATCAAGAAATATTAGACTTTGATCAAGCATTTGATGTAAATGAAGAAACAAAAATTTATAACTTTAACTGTGACGGCGGAAAATACTTCTTCCTTTGCATACCTTCTGAAAAAGCTAACTCTGTAACATTTAAAATTAACGGTTTTGTATTTACAGATTTAACAGAAACTAGAATGGAATTAACAAACGCCTCTGGTTATACAAAACAATATAGCATCTTTAGATGTAATAACTTACAACATGGATCAGATATACCAGTGGAGATTATCTATAATGAGTAAAATACCAGGAACAAATATCGCTGCAACAATAGTTCCATTTGACTCCCAAGATACATATGCTACTCATGATAGTACATATGGTAAAGGCGGATGGAAACAAGTTACAGATTTAGTAGAAAGAAATGCTATACCTCAAGAAAGAAGAAGCGTTGGTATGGCTGTATATGTTGAAGAAACAGATACTATCTATCTATTAAAAAATGGTACATCAAACAACAACTGGAAAGCTATCAATACAGGATCTAGCTCTTCTACCTATGTACACGATCAAGGTATCGCTGCTAACGTATGGCTAATAAACCACGACATGGGTAAAAAACCTAGCATAACTATTGTAAACTCTGCAGAATCAGTTGTAGAAGGAGATGTACAATATATAGACGAAAACAGAGCTCTAGTGTCTTTTAAAAACGCTTTTAAAGGCAAAGCTTACTGTAACTAATTTTTATAAATTATATATAATTAACTTCAATTGGAGAATTATTAATGGCTAAGAAAAACTTTTTAGTGGACATTGACCTGAATGGTAATGAGTTACAGAATGTAGTCATGCAAAATCTTGCAGCTCATCCTGCCAACCCGAAAGCAGGCATGCACTACTATAATACTACAGATAACACAGAGTACTTCTGGAATGGTACAGAATGGGTTAATGCTGCTGGTGACTATACATTCCAAAATGGTCTTGAGCAAGTAGCAGGATCTCGTGACGTACAAATTAAAGTTGCTTCTGGTGCTAATGCTGGTAATATCACTGTAACCGCTGATACTAACGGTTTGAAAGCTGAAGTTGCTGAAGGTACAAATACTGTTAAAGGTATTGTTCGTTTTGCTACTGATGCTGAAGCTACTGCTGGTGCTGCAGAAGAAGTTTCTGTTAATCCAAAACAATTAAAAGCTGCTGTAGACGCTGTTGAAGATGAAGCAGTAGTTGATGTAGTTTTGAAATCTGGTACTACAGATACTTTAACAGTTACTAAAGGCGATGAAACAACATCTGATATTAAAATTGCTAAAGTTGATGAAGCTACAAAAGCTACTAACGATGAAGATGATAATAACATCAAAGCTACTTACGCTACAAAAGATGAAGTAAAAGATGATATTACATTACAAGATTTGTCAATCGCTGCAGGTTCTACTAACTACTTAGAATATGACAACACAAACGGTCAGTTTGGTGCTAAAGTTTCTACTTCTGTTGAAGCTTCTACAAACTTAGTTACTGCCGGTGCTGTTAAAACTTATGTTGACGGCAAAATTGCTGGTGGTATTCACTATCGTGGTACTTGGGATATTACATCTGCTACAGACTATAGTGATATTCCGCTGCCTGCTGACAAAGGTGATATGTACTATGTTACTGGTACAGGTCCAAAGACAATCGATGGTGTTGAGTGGAATGCTGGCGACTATCTTTTAATTAACGATGATGTTGCTGCTGGTGGTTCATTAACTGGTAAAGTTGAGAAGATTGATAACACTGAAGCTGCTGATATTGTTAGACTTGATGTTGCTCAAACATTGACCAATAAGACAATTGATGCTGATAACAACACAATTTCTAACTTAGAAGCTGATAACTTCAAAGCTGGTGTTATTCAGACATCTGTTCGTGCTGAAGGTACTGCTACAGATACTAACTTAGTTAGTGAAGCAGCTGTTCGTGCAGAATTAGATACAAAACAAGATAAAGTTACAGCAGCTGTTGAAAATAACATTGCTACTTGGGATGCAGCTGGAAATACGAAAGATAGTGGTAAAGCTTTTGTTACTACTGTTCGTGCTTCTGCAAGTGCTTCTGATGATGCAATTGCTACAGAAAAAGCTGTTGCTACGTTTGTTGAAGGTGCTGTATCTAATACGACATTTACAACGACAACTCCGGCTGGTACTGCAGTAGCTGGTGTAGTTACATTCAACATTGCTCATACATTAGGTTTCCCTGTCGATGTTACTATTATTGAAACAGCTACAGGTGCTGTTGTTGAAATGCAAGTAGTTTTGACCAACAACAACGTCGCATTGTCTATGAATTCAACCACAGACGTTGCTGCTGGAGCATACACCGTCTTGATTAAAAAATAGTCTTTAATTAAGATAATATTTTAGAAAGAGAGCCTGAAATATGGCTCTCTTTTTATTTTCCTATTAATATTTTTGTCTTACGTTGATTAAAAATGTAGTTCTATAATAATGTATTAAAGAAAAATCCCTTTTTTATATAAACTAATAATAAAGAGTTAGATAGTAAATATTTAGCTCTTTATTTTTCTGTTACTACTAAAATTTTTACAAATTAGAAATATAAAATGTATTCTATATAATATTAACTTAATAATAACTATAACTTATACTTAAAATCATAAATATAATAAGATGAAAAAGATTGATATAGAAGAACTTAAAGCAAAAATTTCTAAAGAAGAATTATATGATTTGTACATAACTCAAAACAAATCTCAAAAAGATATACAAAAATTATATAATTTATCAGATAGAGAATTTTATAGCTTAAAAGAATTTTATAAAATTACAAAACGTTTAAAATCACATGAAATAGATAATATTTTAACGAAAGATGTTTTACAAAAAGAATATTTAAAAAATAAATTATCTGCTAAAGCAATAGGGAAAAAATATAAAATAGATGAAGAAACAGTATTAAATAGACTTAATAAATATAATATAGAAAAATCAAATATAACTATAAAAAAGAAACATGAAGTAATAAAAAGTATTCTATATGATCAATATATAATACAAAATAAATCTATTGATCTTATTTCTAAAGAAAATAAAGTTAGTGAAAAATATATAAGTAAATGTTTAAGTGAATTAAAAATATTCAAATCAAAAGATAAGATAAAAGAATCACAGAAGCATACACTTAATTCGAATTACACTAAACAAGAATTGAAAAAACTTTATAAAAAAAGAGCTATACATCAAACAATTGATTTAGAAAATAGATATACAGAAGCATTAAATAATATAACAAAAGAAAATTTTTATAAATATTACATTGAAGAAAATCATACGAAAAAAGAAGTATTAGAACATTATAATATTTCAAATAAAATATTTAAGAAATTATATATATATTTTAATATAAATAAATATGAATATTTAAAAAATAAAGCTCCTTCTAAAGAAGAATTATATCAATTATATTTAGTTGAAAAGAAATCAATAAAGCAAATCGCTATTGAATCAAAATGTTCACGTACTGTTATAAATAGATTAATAATAAAATATAACTTAAACATAGATCAAAAAGAAAAATTTAAAAGAAGCTTTAAAAAAAGAAAAATTAATGGTACAGTAAATACATCTAAAGCAGAAGATCAAATAGCATTTCTTTTAGAATCTAAATTTTGTAATGTAAAACGTCAATATAAATCTGATTTATATCCTTTTGCTTGTGATTTTTATATTCCTGAAATAGACACATATATAGAATATCAGGGTGATTGGAGTCATGGTAAAGATGGTAGAAAAATATTAGGTCCATATAATTCAAATAATAAAGAACATCAAAAAGTAATAGAAAAATGGAAAGAAAAAGAAGATAGAGGTCATCCGCGTTATAAAGGAGCAATAGATGTTTGGACTATTCGTGATCCTTTAAAAAGAGAGACTGCTAGAAAAAATAATCTTAACTGGTTAGAATTTTTCACAATAAATGAGTTTTTAAGCTGGTACAGAGATCAAACAGGTGTTTTGTTATTAACTTATAATCCATTGTGATTTTGTTGATTCTGGGCCAATTATGGAGCTTTTAAGATATAAAAAGAGGGACTATATTTCAAATCCCTCAATTTCGTTTATAATGTCAACTGTTTTTATTAGCCGACTATTGAAACTTTATACGTATTTGCTGCAATATTAGCTGAAGTATTAAATTTAACCGTAATCGTAGCAGCTGTAACTGTAATATCAGCCCATACAACACTATTAGTACTAATCTCTTTAATCTGTACTAAAGCATCTGCATTTCCTGTGGAGTTGGTAATTGACCAAGTAGCAACTCCTGATGAAGCTGTTAATGCTCCATTCTGAGCTGTTACTAACTTAGTTAATCCAGAAATAGCACTTGCAACAGCAGTACCGTTAACAGCAGTAGTACCAGTAGCACTATATGTAGAAGTTGTAGCATTACAAGTCTGTACTTGTCCATTAGCATCTATATATACACCTTGGTTAGCTCCACCAGTAGCAGCAGTAGTAGACTTACGACGTACAAGATTGGTGTATGCACCTCCTGAAGTAAGAGCAGCCGCCGATCCTGATGTAACTGAAGAAGTCGTTGTTGGAATCGAAAGTGTATCTAATGCAGCTTTAACACCTTTTCCTGATATAGCGTCTGTACTTGTTGCGCTATAAGTATTTACAACTGTTGGAATAACTGTAGTACTTGGAAGAGCGCCTACATCTGAAGCAGAGAGTGTAATATCAGCAGAGAGTGCTTTATTATTTACTTTACGTGATGTAGGAACATAAGAACCAGAAGCTTGTTTACTATCGATTTGTTTTTCAAGTTTTGCGATAGCTATGTTTAAGGTATCTGTAGCACCAACAGCAGCGTTTGTACCAGCAGTTTTATCATAACCTGTCATAGCATTAATTGTATTAGATGCTTGGTTATGTGCGGCTGGTGTAAATGAACTTGGTTTTCCTGTTACGTCACCCCATGCAACTCCTGTAATAAATCCAGAATCGTTAGTAAGATCTGAAGTTTTAGAAGGAATTGTAGTAGAAGCTGGTAAAGCTGAAACATCAGAAGCTGATAATGTAATATTACCAGTTAAAGCTTTTCCATTAATTTTTCTTGATGTTGGTACATAACCAGACAGATCAACCGTTTGAGTTCCTAATTTTTCCCATTTATTTGATACGTAAATGTATTCATCATAAAGGTTTTGAGATTCAGAAGAACTGTTAGCTAATAAATATACTGTTGTTGTACTAATATCAGTTGTAGGAAGAGCATTAACAACTTCAATAGCGAACTTAGGAATAGAAGAAACTTCTGCTTTAGTTGCATAAGTAGTTGTAATTACATGTCCTTCAGCATCCTGAGAAGCTTTAGTAGCATTAGCAACATTATCAATAGTAATTGTAGATGTAGAACCGTTCTTTGTTACTGAAATTTTATTAGCTGTAGAACCTGCTGCTACTGCACTTACTGTATCTGCTGTCTTAGAATATGGTGTTAATGCAGATGAAGTAATATATCCATTAGGATTTGTTGAATTATATGGTGTATAACCCAAAGCAGTAGTAACATCAGAACTTGTAATACCAATAATAAAACCAGAGTCATTAGTCAGTTCAGATACTTTAGTAGGAACATCTTCTACTTTAGCATAATCTTCAGCATCTGTTAATTCTGCGACAGTAGTAGGAACAGTAATATTGGCAGTGACATTAGTAGATGCGTTTGCTGTAAATGTTTTAACTGTAGTACCGTTTTTCTGAATAGTGAGAGTAGCATTATTTACTGTCGGAATAACTGTAGATGAAGGCAAAGCTCCAACATCACTAGCTGTAAGTGTAATATCAGAAGATAAAGGTTTACTGTTAATAGTACGAGTATTCGGTACATAATCTGTAGGAACATCAGCACTAGTAATAAAACCAGAATCATTAGTTAAATCAGATGTCTTAGTAGGAATAGTAGGTTTATCTGTCAAATCGTTATAACTACCGGTAGTAGCAACTAACGCTATGGCAGATACTGAAACTTTAAGATCTAAGGCATCTTTTACAGCTTTTGAAGAAGGAATATAGTAATCTTGAGCTTCATCTAAGTTCGTTAAAAGATTAAAAAATTTAGATTTAACCATAATTATTTTTATCCTATTTCAGTTAATTAACTATAATATATGCATATATTTTTTGAATATAAAAATTATAAGTAATCTTTATATATTAGTTAGAACTTAAAAAGAGATATTTATGAGAATGTAAGGTAATTATTCTATGCCATCTAATGGATCTGTACCGCTTGGAAAAAATATAGAATAGCTTAAGTTTAAGCCTATTTTCATTGGTACGCCAAACATTAAATAACTTCTAGATACACAATCAGCTACATATTCTGGTTTAAAGTAATAATAACAGACTTCATGTACAGCTTGACCAAGATTACATCTGCTTACAAGTTTAAAGTCTTCAAAACCTTCTTTAGCATATTCTTGAGCTTTTTCTGGTGAAACGTAATGATTTTGTAATCTTGAATGATATATGGGTGTATAATAATCTCCAAGAGGACATTGATATGTTAATTTTGATACACCAAATTTTTGTCCTTCTGCCATACATCTATGATGTCTATAAAATAGTTTACAACCATCTTTACATTCTACATTTGCAACAATTTCAATTCTATTTCTATCATCTTTTGCTATATTATTTAAAATTTCTTTATTACCACCTTCAAATTGATCAAGAACAGATAAATCCCAACCATCCAAACTATAAGGTCTTCCATCTTCACAAGCAATACAAGAACGTTTTAATCTTAACTTAGGATAATTTTTTCTTAAGTAATCTCGTAATGATTCTAACGTAACTGTACAAGCAGTATCATATTTTTCAGCAACTTTAGCAATTTCATTACAATATTCGTCTTTAAAATCAGATTCTTCTAATACCATATTATTAAAAGTTAATTCTATAGGAAAACCGATTTTATTGTGATAAATTTCAAATTCTTGTTCTATTCTTTTTGTATTAGTTAGTTTATTAGGATTTTGTGGTCTTCCACCATTCCATAATTGTCCAGGAAAACAACCGTAAGCTGCAACTATTTCTGTATTTTCTCTTCTAAACTCTTGTGGTGCTCTAAGAGTATCTGCGTAAAAACGTTCAAATCCAAAAAAATTTGGACAATGTAGCTTAACTGTCATTATATTCTCCTTTATGAAATTCTCTTTAAATAAAAACCACCGTTAGTTCTTCCACCATCTTTTGCAGATTCACCAATACCCCAATTCATAGTAGAAGCACTTGCTGTAACAGGTGTACCAGGTGTATTCCAGTTACCCCAAGCCTGTGTTCCACCTTGTCCTTTCGTTCCATTTGAAGAAACAGTTTCAGATACTTTATATGTATCAAAAGCAGATTGCTTAGTTAATGTACCACCATCACCACCTGTTGAAGCATTAGGAACATTTGAACCACCACCAGCAGTTAATACTGAAGTACCTCCTATAGAAACCGTTACACTTACAGCTTCTCCTGTACCAGTAGTCCAGGCTATATTAACAACTGATGTTATTCTAATAGTACCTTCCCAAACAGCTGCAGAACCTCCAGATGCGTATGAAATAGCCCAATATCCTAATTCACCTTTACCTGTACCTCCAGCTCCAGAAACCTTCATTTCATATGTTCCGGGATATAATTGTGCAGATCCTGCTTCTTGTGTATTTGCAATAACAGTATCTACTGGAATAGGATTATCTTCATATAAAAGTGTACTTCCTTTATAAATTTTACCAATTTTAGTGCTTCCGTGATAGATAGCTCCTAATTTTGTATTACCTTTATATAATGTCATGTATTAAATCTCTGCTCTAATTATACCCTTTAATACCTACGTTTAATATTATTAAAATAAAATTGAATTGTTTTATAGATATATTGTAGTTCTAAATAATAACGATAACGAGATAACGTACCTTAATTACATTAGAAAATTAAGTCTTTTTAATGTAGGTATAAAAAGCAGAGAGTAATAATTCAGATGTCTATATATAAAGGTTCTTCGCTTATAAGAGAAAGTGGATCATATGGTGTCTATCACGGCAGTACGGCAATTAAATCCATCTATAAAGGTTCTACTCTACTTTATAATTTTACAGCATACACTCCTGGACAAATTTTATTTGAAAATTCAGCTCCTGGTACCTATTCTCTTAAGATAGATTCTACTGTAAATCTTAGTGTAATTCTTGTTGGTGGTGGAGGTGGAGGAGCACACTCTGATTCATACGGACAATGGTCAAATAATCAAAATGGTGGCTCTGGAGGTATGATTACTGGTACAGCTACTATAAATGCTGGAACTTATACTATTGTAGTCGGAGGTGCTGGCGTTGGAAAGACTAGTAGTAGCGGTGGCGGTGGAGCTACAAGTCAAGGTACAGCAGGTGGTGATAGTAGCTTTAATGGAAATATTGCAAAAGGTGGAGGAGGAGCATATACTCATACAGGATGGTTTGATAGTCAAGGAAGTGCTGGAGGAGGCGGTGGTACAACCGTAGTTACAGCAGGATTAACAGGAAGTAACGGTACTAATGGTAGTACGACTTCTAGATATGGATCGTATGGAGCAGGTGGTGGTTCTGCTGCAAATGGTCAAGTAGGATATGTAAAAATAACAGTATCAAGTGTTTAGGCATAATAAGTTATAGTTATATAACCAACACCGTCTTGATAACCTTGTGTATGAACTACATTAGAGCATAATGTAGGGTTTGTGTAAGATGAGCCTCCACCTCCGCCAGCTCTTTTAGCATCTAAATATTGGTAGACAGCTCCACCACCCCCACCATACCATCCTGCACCACCTGCACCTGAGTTTCCTGACTTACTTCTATATGTTCCGCCTAAACCAAAAATACCGTCATATCCCTTTGTACC